>JAEEGI010000280.1_pt1 | contig 271457 bp, 306 predicted proteins | sample 8958751 | NCBI WGS metagenome assembly JAEEGI01 (sample SAMN16246545, study PRJNA631951) | gut metagenome | biome: gut microbiome; feature: rumen; material: KS-attached | host: Bos | place: Iran: Karaj | collected 2018-10 | reverse complement strand
AAGTTCAATGCCTGACGGCCATAGCGAGGTGGAACCACCCCTTCCCATCCCGAACAGGATTGTGAAACGCCTTAGCGCCGATGATAGTGCCGGTCCCGGTGTGAAAGTAGGTCACTGTCAGGCAACATCTAACGGAGCCCCGTACCCATAAAAGGTACGGGGCTTTTTGCTATTCTGGACGCCGCAAGGTATTCCAGCCTGTTCATTTCCGGTGCTGTTTCTGATAAGCCTGCTTAATCTAACAATGCGAGGGATCTAAGTATCTGTTCAATCGGTTGTGGGTAGTTTTCTGAAATTTTCGTGTTGCTGGCGATGCTTAGTACAGGGCAAAAAAATCCCCTTCCTGAGATTTTCATCAGGAAGGGGTGCAAATACTATGAGATGGAAGAGAATGTAAAAGAATAAAAAATCCACTGAATCATCAGCGGATTTTATTCTGGTAGGTGGTGGGAGGCTCGAACTCCCGACCAACGGATTAAAAGTCCGCTGCTCTACCAACTGAGCTAACCACCCGAAAGATTTATATTTTATTCTTTATTTTTTTGTCCGTCAATAATTTAATAAAATAGTGTATCATTTTCACACTGGTTGGCTGCTAGCTTATCAGTGGCTTTTCTTGACATGGATTTTGTACCGCTATGATTGTTTTGGGTATTGAGTCGTCCTGTGATGAAACAGGGATTGCGCTATATGACACGCAGAAGGGATTGCTGTCCCATGCACTTTATTCACAGATTGCCCTGCACGCAGAGTACGGCGGTGTTGTGCCTGAACTTGCGTCGCGTGATCATATCCGGCGCATTATTCCTTTGCTGAAAGAAGCGTTTGAAAAAGCATCAATTGAACCATCGATGATTGATGCGATTGCTTGTACGCAAGGCCCGGGCTTGGCAGGAGCTTTGCTCGTTGGTAGTTCAGTAGCTGCGGGGATTGGTTTTGCGTTAGGCAAGCCCATCATCGGTGTGCATCATCTCGAAGGCCATCTGCTTTCACCATTATTGTCTAGCAATCCGCCCTCTTTTCCTTTTGTTGCGTTGTTGGTCTCAGGCGGCCATACTCAGTTGATGAAAGTCAGTGGTGTTGGACAGTATGAACTCTTGGGCGAAACGCTGGATGATGCTGCAGGTGAGGCGTTTGATAAGTCGGCCAAACTCATGGGCTTGCCTTATCCAGGCGGGCCTGAAATCTCCCGCTTGGCAGAACAGGGTACGCCCGAAGTGTTTCAGTTGCCGCGTCCGATGTTGCATTCCAAGGATTTAAATTTCAGTTTTTCTGGGTTGAAGACTGCGGTGCTGACGGCGGTCAACAAGCAGACAGCACCGCTGGCGGAGGAAACTAAAGCAGACATTGCGCGTGGTTTTGTGGATGCAGTTGTTGAAGTGCTTTGCGCCAAATGTGCAAAGGCCTTGCGTGAAACCAAGCTGCGTCAGTTAGTTGTGGCAGGGGGTGTCGGGGCAAACCGCCAGTTGCGAGCCGCATTGGATCAGATGGTGGCTAAACGCCGTTGCAAGGTGTACTACCCTGAGATTGCGTTCTGTACAGACAATGGGGCGATGATTGCCTTTGCCGGCGCAATGCGTTTTAAAGCAGATCCGTCCTGTGCGACGCGTAGTTATGGGTTTACTGTGCGCCCTCGTTGGCCTTTGGAGGAATTGCAGGCGGTCTGAACCTGTTTGTGTCAGATGTGGTCGGTCTCGCGTGAGAGACGTGCCACATGTCTGGCAATCATTAGTTCTTCATAGGTGGGCAGGATCCAGACAGAGACACGGCTGCTGACCGTGCTGATTTTCAGCTCACCTAGGTTGTTGGCACGCTCATCAAGTTCAACGCCCAGCCAGTCCAGTTGGCGACATATGGCCTTCCTGATGTATGGCGACCGTTCGCCGATGCCGGCTGTAAAGACGAATGCGTCAAGTCCACCGCAGGCAGCAGCTAGTGAACCTGTTTCGCGGACAACCCGGTAAACAAATAAATCCAAGGCTTCTTTTGCGTATGGGTCAGTACTTGCCATTAAGTCACGCACGTCATTACTGATGCCAGAAACACCAAGAAGACCTGAATCCTGATAGAGTAGTGTTTCCAATTCTTTGGGCTTCATTTGCTCATGCTGGATTAGGTACAGAATAACGCCTGGATCCAGTTGCCCGCAACGCGTTCCCATGACGAGGCCATCTAAGGCTGAGAAGCCCATCGTCGTTGCGATGCTCTTGCCATTGACCATTGCGCACATGCTGGCGCCGCTACCCAGGTGGGCGATGATGGTTTTGCCCATTGCGGCATGGCGGTCAATGTGTTTAAGTTCTTCGCTTACATATTCAAAAGACAGTCCATGGAAACCATAATGGATCAAGCCTTTGTCTGTAAGATGCCTTGGTAGCCCATAAAGGCGGCTGACCGGTGGATTGCTTTTATGGAAAGAAGTGTCAAAACATACAATCTGGCAGAGACCGGGATAGCGTTCATTGATGGTATCGATGACTTGCAGGATGCGGGGTTGATGTAGTGGTGCTAGTGGGATGAGTTCGCGCATCGTTTTCAATACAGCGGGCGTGACTAGTACGGGGGCATCATACAGCGTTCCGCCATGGAGCATCCGATGTCCAACTGCGCTTAGGCGGTTTGGACTTAGGAAATTTTCAATCCAGTTAATTAAAAAGGCGAGTAGTGTACCAATGCCGGTAGGTCTGTTCCATTGGTATTCATCCAAGTTGTATTGGTCACAGTCGAAAGCCGTAAAAGAGGGGGAGATACTGCCAATACCTTCAATGCTACCGTTTGTCCTGCGTTCAAGTCGGCCGTCTTCCATTTCAGCAAAAAGCGAATATTTGAGGCTGGAGGATCCTGCGTTTAAGACGGCATAGAAACGCAGGTTCGATGCCTCAGATTTGGTTTCCATTTTCAATGATCCGTGTGAAAATGCTGTCGCTTTGTCATATGGGGGTGACTACTATGCCAAATAGGATTGGCTTGGATGTTTAGCCACATTGCTATGATAACAGTTCCTCTTTGTGCAGATGTTGGGCAATGGTTGTAGATGCTGGGATTGTGCGTGGTATTCACGCACAGTTTGTTAATGTCCTGCTACTGTTTTGCCACGAATTCAGCTATAATCATCTGATTTTTCCGTTTGAACTTTTTTTGGAAGACTTATGGTCGTTATTCGTTTAGCTCGTGGTGGCGCTAAGAAGCGTCCTTTTTATCAGATTGTTGCAACTGATTCCCGTAACCGCCGTGATGGCCGTTTCATCGAACGTCTGGGCTATTACAACCCATTCGCTACTGAAAATGAAAAGCGTGTTTCCATCGCTGCTGACCGCCTGGCTTACTGGCAGGGTGTCGGTGCAAAACTGTCCGATACTGTTGCACGTTTGGTTGCGGAACAGCAGTAATCTTGGATATACCGGTTGCTGAAGTGCAGGCACAATACGGACCGGTTCCTGATGACCTCGTTGAGGTCGGCCATGTTACTGGCGCCTACGGCATCCGTGGGTGGGTAAGGGTAAGGCCTTATTCAGCGGATGCCGAAGCTTTGTTGACGGTAGGACAGTGGTATCTTTCAAAGCCAGCAGTTCATGCCGTCATAGTGAAGCAGGCAAGGTGGCAGGGTGAGGAGATTGTTGCTCATCTTGAAGGGGTATCCGATAGGAATGCTGCAGAAGCATTGCGGGGTTCAGTCGTAACCATTTCTAGAACGGCGTTCCCAGCGCTGGATGAGAACGAATATTATTGGGTTGATCTCATTGGCCTTGATGTCGTTAATACAAAAGGGCAGATTCTGGGAAAAGTGACCAACCTGATTGACAATGGTGTGCATCCTATCCTGAAGGTTCAGGCAAAGGTGTCCGATGGTAGCAAGAAAGAGTTGCTGATTCCATTCGTTGATGCCTATGTTGGTGAAGTTGATACCGGCAACGGGACGATTTCCGTTGATTGGGAACTGGACTACTAAGACCTATTTTGCCCAATCCGGGATGTCAATGTGATGATACAGTTTGATGCTGTTTCCATTTTTCCGGAAATGTTTACCGCATTGACGGATGCTGGCATTACCCAGAGGGCTTTCTCAACGGGAATTTGCCAGTTGAAGGCTTGGAATCCTCGCGATTTTACAAAGGATGCAAGAAGGACTGTCGATGGCCGCCCGTATGGGGGTGGTCCTGGTATGGTCATGATGGCAGAGCCGCTTGAATTGGCTATAAAAGCGGCAAAGGATCGCCAGGGCGGGCTTGGCGTTGCCAAGCCGCGTGTTATTTACATGTCGCCACAGGGAAAGCCGCTGACGCATAAGAAAGTGGTGGAATTGGCCGGGAAAGAAGGTTTGGTCATCCTTTGTGGAAGGTATGAAGCTGTTGATCAGCGTCTTTTAGACAGCATGGTCGACGAAGAAATCAGTATCGGGGATTTTGTCCTTTCGGGGGGCGAAATTCCAGCCATGGCTTTGATGGATGCCATTATCCGTCAGTTGCCGGGCGCCCTGCACGATGGACAGTCGGCGCAGGAAGATAGTTTTGTCACGGGCATTTTGGATTGTCCGCACTATACACGCCCGTTTGTATACCAAGGTGTGGAAGTGCCGCCAGTCCTGACAAGTGGCAACCACGGTGAAATTGCACGGTGGCGTCGCCAGCAGGCTTTGCTGATGACCAAGGCAAAACGTCCTGACTTGCTTGAAAAGGCAATCGGGGAAGGGCTGCTATCTGAGAAGGAAAGAAAGTTCCTCGAAGAGGGTGGTTTGTAGTATATTAGCGCGCGTGGAATTTTCCACGTTTATTAACCGTCATCCTATACCGGGCATATAACTGCCAAGCAGTAAAAAAAGAGCGCCGGCATGATGGCTTTAGGAGTAAAAATGAACCTGATTGATCAGTTAGAAAAAGAAGAAATGGAACGTCTGGGCAAGGACATCCCTGAATTTGCCCCAGGTGATACCGTTGTTGTTAACGTTCTCGTTGTTGAAGGCACCCGTAAACGTGCACAGGCTTATGAAGGTGTTGTTATTTCCCGCCGTAACCGTGGCCTGAATTCCAGCTTCATCGTTCGTAAGATTTCTTCCGGAGAAGGTGTTGAACGTACATTCCAGCTGTATTCTCCACTTATCGAATCCATTAAGGTAAAACGCCGTGGTGATGTCCGCCGCGCTAAACTGTTCTACCTGCGTGGTCTGACCGGTAAGGCTGCTCGCATCAAAGAAAAATTGCCTACCCGTAAACAGAAGGCAGCTTAATCATCAGATAAAGAGCGGATTGAAGGGGACTTTTCATGTCCCCTTTTTTTATCCCAGGCGGATTTTTATGACAAGCCGGTTCATTGATCCCACCATCCAGCCGATAGACAGCATTGCCAAGGGCGAGGCTGTTCCTTTGGATCGGTTGACGCCTGATGCACTGCGGCAACGTTTTGCATTTCCCCCTAATTGGACACCTGAAGTTAAGGAGGAAAGGCGTTTTGTCGACCGTGAGTGGCGTTCTGCAGCTGTATTGGTTCCTTTAGTTGACCGTCCTGAAGGTTTGTCCGTGTTGTTGACGCAGCGTTCGATGCGTCTTAAAGAGCATCCTGGTCAGATCAGTTTTCCCGGTGGACGTGTGGACGAAGAAGACTGTACGCATATTGAGACTGCGTTGCGGGAAGCCAAAGAAGAAATTGGTGTTGACCGAGAATGCGTTGAAATTATCGGACTGATGCCTGAATACCGTACTGGTAGCGGTTACCGGGTTATCCCCGTTGTCTCGATCGTGCACCCACCTTTTGATGTAACGTTGAATCGTCGTGAAGTTGATGATGCGTTTGAGTTACCTTTCTCTTTTTTTATGACTGGGACGAATTACCAAGTTCGCTCCGCTGAATTCCCAAATGGCCTAGGACGCCGGAGTTTCTATACAATCCCTTGCGAAGGGCGGTTTGTCTGGGGTGCCACAGCAGCGATGCTACGCAATCTCTACCATTTCATCTTGGCCTGATGCCTGCTTTCGAAGGTGAAGGAACTGTATAATCGTCGGTAGAGACGAGTTTGGCGTAATGGGGTTGCAGTTTCCCTTGTTCCTGAAAACGGATAATGTCAAATAAAGTCACCCTACTGGTGAGGTGAGCCAAGCTGCGTTGTAATGTTTTCCTTTGACCCTGCGTAAGCAGATGCCTGGTATGGAGGGAAGTATGGTTTCTTCGGTATTAATCAATAAATCTCTCGAAAGTTTGACGGCAGGGCTGTCTGAAACAGATGGCAAACCTGTGTTGGATGCACTGGATTTTGTGACTGCTACTTGCCCTGACGTGGTTGTGACGTGTGGGCAGAATGGCGTTGAGTTTGCAACGAATGTGGGGCTAATCCTGGCAGAATTGAATACGGATGCCCAGACCCGTATAGCCGGTATGGTGACATTGGTGGCTGAGTTCAAACCGGAAGCAATGGATCAGATTGAGCCTAAGTTCGGGACAGATGTTTACAGGCTGGTTGACAGTCTAAGGAAGCTTCTGAAGCTTAAGGACTTAACCAGCGGCCTGGAAGAAATGGCTAAGGGGAAAAATGCCGCGCAGATTCGTAAGGCACAGACGGAGACACTCCGCAAGATGCTTTTAGCGATGGCGGCAGATATGCGGGTGGTCATGATCCGTTTGGCAGTCCAAATGGCGACGTTGCGTTACTTTGCGAAAATCAAGGCGGAAAGTGAGGCAAGCCAGCAGTCCGCCCGTGAAACACTCGAAATCTATGCTCCGTTGGCAAATCGTCTGGGAATCTGGCAGGTCAAGTGGGAGCTCGAAGACCTGGCTTTCCGTTTCACGAACCCAGAGGCGTACCGTAACATCGCTAAAAGCTTGGAAGAAAAGCGGACAGACCGTGAAGCGTTCATCCAGCGCATCATGGTTAGGTTGCAGAAGGAGCTGGATGAAGCGGGCATCAAGGCACAGGTGGCAGGTCGTCCAAAACACATCTACAGTATTTACAACAAGATGCGTGGGAAGTCCTTGGATTTTTCCAACTTGTATGATTTGCGCGCATTCCGTGTCATCGTGGCGGATGTGAAGACCTGTTTTACGGTGCTTGATATCATTCATCGGTTGTGGACGCCGATACTGAAAGAGTTTGATGACTACATCTCTAGGCCGAAGCCAAACGGTTACCAGTCCCTGCATACGGTCGTTGTTGCGGAAAATGGCCAGCCGTTTGAAGTGCAGATCCGTACGGAAGAAATGCACCGCCTGGCAGAATTCGGGGTTGCTGCACACTGGCGTTACAAAGAGACGGGGGGCTCGTCATTTGTCGCACAACGCTATGACGAAAAGATTTCGTTCTTGCGGCAGCTTTTGTCGTGGAAGACAGAAGTGGGTGATGCAGTTGCTGAAGAAGGTAGTCACAAAGAATGGACGGAAAAGATCAAGTCAGCCACATTGGATGACCGTATCTATGTCCTGACCCCGCAGGCACGCGTGATTGACCTGCCACGTGGTGCGACACCGATTGACTTTGCCTACCAGATCCATACGGATGTCGGGCACCGTTGTCGTGGAGCGCGCGTTGATGGGGTGATGGTTCCTTTAAATACACCGCTTCAAAGTGGTCAGACGGTTGAAATCATCACAGCGAAAGGTGCGGCAGGCAATATTGGCCCTTCAAGGGACTGGCTAAGTCCCGAGTTTGCGGTCAATCCTAGGACTCATACAAAAATCCGAGCCTGGTTCAATGGCAAGGAGTATGAAGAAACCGTCAACAACGGGCGTGCGATACTGGAAAAGCTGCTGCAGCGTGAAGGCAAGACAGCGGTTAACCTGGAAGAATTGGCTCGGAAACTCCAGTACCAAAAATTGGAAGAATTCTTCTTTGCCATCGGTAAGGAAAAAGTGACGCCAAAAGCCATCGAACAGGCACTTGGTGGCCAAGCTGAATCGAAACAGGGAGACCAGGGCAAAGAAGAAGACATTGTCCGAAAGAGCCGCTCCGATGGTAAGGCGGGTGTTTTGGTAGTGGGTACCGAAGGTGTACTTTCCCAGCTCGCACGTTGCTGTCGGCCGGTTCCTCCTGATGAGATTGTGGGATTTGTTACGCGTGGTAAGGGTGTTTCCATCCACCGGCTAGACTGTAAGAATTTCCTGGATATGGCGCGTCATGCGCCTGAACGTATCATTGAGACGAACTGGGGCAACCAAGGTGCGGATACTGTCTATCCTGTTGATATTTATGTCCAGGCGGCTGATCGGCAGGGGCTTTTGAGGGATATTTCTGATATCTATACGCGTGAGAAACTTAATGTGACAGGTGTGCGCACACAAAGTAGCAAGGGTGTCGCTAAGATGACGTTTACCGTGGAGGTCTCCAGTATGGAGAGTCTCAAGCATGCGATGAATCTGATCCGTGAAGTCAAGGGTGTCTCGGTCGTCAACCGTTGTTGAGCCGAAGCGTTTGCCCTTTTTTTGGGAAACGTGCTTTCTCATGGTATAGTTAGCAACCTTCCAAATTTGGAAGGTTGCCATTGGTTTTGTTTTGCAGGCGAATAAATGAGGAATAGACGTTTTTCAAAATGGGAAGTTTTCTTTGGCTCCGTGCTGATTGGCTTTGGTGTCATGTCTTTCCGTCTCTACCAGTATAACTTCACATTCGAAGGAGTTCATCAGTGGCTCCTTGATGGTTTGTTTGTTACTGCCATCGTCGGGTGGGGGGCATTGAAAGCGCTTAAGTACTTCGGAAAAATGAAGGACTGAATTTTTCCTGTTGGTTCCCATCGCTTGGCTTGGGGCAACGTCTGGTTGCTCCTTCTGTACTGAGTTTCCTTCTTCCTTTCAAAGCACTTGCTAGGTTTTCCAGATCTTTGCTTTCTCCCTTCGTTTTGCTGATTGTGTGGTTTTTGAGAAAAAATCCCGTTTTTACGCGGTTTTCATCTTAAAACAGGTAGTTCTGGCAAAAAAAAACGATGATAACCGGGGCTTTTATTGTTATCATCTTATTTGTTGTAAAAGAAGTAACCCTTCTCTTTGCGCTATGAGCTATGTTCGCACCAAAATGTAGCTTTGGGGGCATATTGCAATCTGTATCGACAACGCAAGATGTTTTTTGCCCTTTCTGGCACGGTAAGACCGCCATGCCGGCTTTTCTTTGCGCATCACAGGATGTTTGAACACATTCTTCCGCGTCAGTTTCGAGAAGCAGCGGAACGGGACACGGCTGTCAAAAGTTGTCAAACGTAAAATTGTAGAAAAAGAGAAAATGACTGAACGTAAACAGTGCTACCGCTTGCAGGTAGCAGAACCCCTGTATCGTTTTATTGAAGAAGAGGCACTGCCAGGTACAGGGATCAAGAGCGATGATTTTTGGCGTGGCTTTGACGCTATCGTACATGACCTGACTCCAATCAACGCCGATCTCCTGGCAGAACGTGCACGTCTGCAGGAAGAATTGGACAATTGGCATCGTCTGAATCCAGGCCCTGTGGCTGACATGGAAGCCTATAAGGCTTTCCTCAAGAAGATTGGTTATCTGGTACCAGTACCAGGCGATGTGAAAATCGATCCGAAAAACATTGACCATGAAGTTTCCACCCAGGGTGGCCCTCAGTTGGTTGTTCCTCTGACCAACGCCCGTTATTCCTTAAATGCTGTTAATGCACGTTGGGTCAGCCTGTATGACGCTCTGTATGGTACGGACGCCATCAGTGAAGAAGGTGGTGCAACCCGTAGTGGTTCATTCAACCCAGTCCGTGGACAGAAAGTCATCGATTATGCCCGTAAACTGCTCGATAGCTTCATCCCACTGACGTCTGGTTCCCATGTGGATGTCACACGCTACTATGTGAAGGATGGTGCACTGGCAGTTATCCTTAAAGATGGTTCAGAAGCAGCGTTGAAGGATCCTTCTTCCTTGGTTGGTATCAATGGTTCTGCTGATGCCCCAACTTCCCTGCTCTTTAAGCAGCACTATATGCACTTTGACATGCTCTTTGACAAAACGAGCCCTGTCTGTGCAACTGATCCTGCTGGTGTCCGTGACATTATTGTTGAATCTGCTACGACGACCATCCTCGACTGTGAAGATGCAGTGACGGCAGTTGATGCTGATGACAAGGTTTTGGTTTACCACAACCTCTTGGGTGTCATGAAGGGAACCCTGGAAGAAAGTGTTACCAAGAACGGTACCACTTTTGTCCGTCGCTTGAACAAGGATCGTGACTACACCTGTGTCAAGACGGGCGAAAAATTCTCCCTGAAAGGGCGGAGCTTGGTCTTTGTCCGTAACGTCGGCCATCTGATGACCAATCCATCCATCCTGGATGAAAACAATAACGAAGTCTTCGAAGGCATCATGGATGGTGTCATTACCTCCCTGATTATGATGCGTGACTTGAGCACGAAAATCAGTTCTTCTGAAGGCTCCATCTATGTTGTGAAACCAAAACAGCATGGTCCAAAAGAATGTGCGTTTACGAATGAAATTTTCAACCGTGTCGAAGCGATGTTGGGTCTGCCTCAGTACACCATCAAGATCGGCATCATGGATGAAGAACGCCGTACGTCTTGCAACCTGAAAGCTTGTGTCGAAGCAACGGCACACCGTCTGGCATTCATTAACACGGGCTTCTTAGACCGTACTGGTGATGAAATCCATACTTCGATGGAAGCAGGCCCAATGATCCGCAAGGGCGATATGAAGAAGACCAAGTGGATCCAGGCTTATGAAGACAACAATGTGTATGTCGGTCTCGAATGCGGTATGCGCGGTGTTGCCCAAATTGGTAAAGGTATGTGGGCTGCCCCAGACCTGATGGCTGATATGATTGAACAGAAGATTGGTCATCTGAAAGCTGGTGCGAACACGGCTTGGGTGCCATCCCCAACGGCCGCTGTCCTCCATGCATTGCATTACCATCAAGTCAATATTGAAGAAACCCAGGCAGCTATTGATGCTAAGCGTCCATTCCCATCTGTATTGGACGATCTGTTGGTTGTTCCTGTCGAACCAAATCCAAGCTGGACACCAGAAGAAATCCAGCAGGAACTCGACAATAACTGCCAGTCTCTGCTGGGCTATGTGGTTCGTTGGGTTAACCTCGGTGTGGGTTGTTCCAAGGTACCTGACATTACCGATACGGCTTTGATGGAAGACCGTGCAACGTTACGTATTTCCAGCCAGCATATTGCAAACTGGCTGCGCCATGGCATTGCGACCGTTCCTCAGGTCATGGAAACGTTGAAGCGTATGGCTGTTGTTGTTGACAACCAGAACGTCAATGAACCAGGTTACTACCGTATGTCCGATGATTACGAACACAATCCTGGCTTCCGTGCTGCTTGTGACCTTGTATTCAAGGGATTGTCGCAGCCTTCTGGTTATACTGAACCATTGCTCCATATGTGGCGTCGTCGTGCCAAGGAATATTATTCCTGTGGTTGTTGCTCCTGTGGTCAGTAATCAGCAGAAGTTAACAGGTTTCTGAGAACAAAAGGGACTGCCAGATGGTGGTCCCTTTTCTTTTTGGGGTTAGTTCAGCTGGACGGCTGGAGCCGCTGGCGTGTGCCCGTTTCTTGAGGGTTTCTGCTATCCAAGTCTGGCTCAAGAATGCGTAAAAATTTTGGAATTTTGTCGTAAATTAGGACAGACTGGGTACGACACAAAAATAACGAAACAAACTAAATGTTTGTTTTTTTATGGTGAAATAAGAGAGGATTTGGTGCCGAAGGCCGGAATCGAACCGGCACAGTATTTCTACCGGCAGATTTTGAGTCTGCTGCGTCTACCAGTTTCGCCACTTCGGCACATCGTTATATTATCGCTTATTTATCTGTTTTCAGCAATAGCTGAGTTCTGTTATGAAGCATCTTTCTGTGCTTCAGGTATCTTTTCGTCCAAAATTTTGAAGTGTTCAACTAATGGTGGACGTACAAAGAAGGAACCAACCACACCGCGCCATTTCAGGAATTCCTGGGAGCTACGGAAGTCGACCGTATGGTTTTCCAGTGTTGCCCAGTAATTCTGGATGACATAGCGTTCAGGTGATTCAATGGATTTTCCAATGCGGTAGCCTAGGAATCCTGGGGTCGGGGCTATAAACGTATTGATGCCGTATTCAACAGCCTTATCAAATTCTTCCTGTTTGCCAGGTTGGATTAAGATGTCTACAAGCTCAATAATCATGGTGGATTCCTCCAAGTCACTTGGCGTATTCTATCATTTACCGGCTTATCTCACACGGTTTCGTCTATACCTCATTCCGATTTGCAAGCCATTGGCAAAGGGGAATGGCTGTGGGTAGTAGTGGGGAAACAGAGACATGACTTTGCCATTGTAATTGTTGGTTTTCTTTTGGCGAGGGTGTACCTTCCCAGTGGTCGATGATGAAGCAGTGTAGCCTGACATTGGCATGGGGATAGATATGTGTCATGCAGCACCAGGGTTCAGCCGAGAGGACGGTGATGCCCAACTCTTCCAAAAGTTCTCGGCGTAGCGCTAATTCTGGTGTTTCGTTCGGTTCAACCTTACCACCAGGGAACTCCCAGTAGCCTGCATACGCTTTACCGGCAGGACGGCTGGCCATTAGTACCTTGCCATCTGTGTTGATCAAGATACCAACGGCAACATCCACAAAGATTGGGTGGTCAAGCTTTTTGTTCATCCCAAAGGTCTAATGATGAAGTATTTGCCGTACGGGGCGCCGTGACACCGAAATGCCGGTATGTTGCGGCTGTCGCAATGCGTCCCCGCGGAGTCCGTTGCAGGAATCCCTGCTGGATCAGGTAAGGTTCCAGGACATCTTCAATGGTGTCGACTTCTTCGCCAATGGCCGCAGCTAGGTTGGCAACTCCCACAGGTCCCCCACTGAACTTGAAGAGTACGGCTTCAAGGAGCTTCCTGTCCATGAGGTCAAATCCGACAGGGTCAACGTCAAGCATTTTTAAAGCGGCATCAGCCATCTCACGTGTGATTTCTCCGGAACCACGAACTTCCGCATAGTCGCGTACACGGCGCAACAGTCGGTTGGCAATACGGGGGGTTCCTCTAGCACGTCTGGCAATTTCACGAGCGCCTTCTGGGTCAATCGGTGCTTTTAAAAGCATGGCGCTGCGTGTGACAATCTTTGTCAGGTCGTCTGTATCATAGAATTCAAGGCGGGAAACCACGCCGAAACGGTCGCGCAACGGATTGGTCAACATCCCGGCACGTGTTGTTGCACCAACCAGGGTAAAGGGCTGCAGGTCGAGTTTGACTGAGCGTGCAGCTGGCCCTTCACCAATCAAGATGTCAATCTGATAGTCTTCAAGGGCTGGGTAGAGGATTTCCTCAACCACAGGCGACATCCGGTGGATTTCATCGATGAAAAGGACATCATTGGCTTCCAGATTCGTGAGGATGGCTGCCAGGTCACCTGGACGTTCCAGCACGGGGCCGGAAGTCTGGCGGAGGTTGACTCCCATCTCCCGGGCAATGATGTGGGCAAGGGTCGTTTTGCCAAGGCCGGGAGGCCCAAAAAGCAGGGTGTGATCCAGAGCTTCCTGTCTTTTTTTGGCAGCTGCAATAAAAATTTCCAGTTGTTCGCGTACTTTGTTCTGCCCGACGTATTCGCTTAGGAACTTCGGGCGTAGCGCTCGCTCGATGGCTTCTTCGCTGGAAGAGGTTGGGGCTGCGTCGATAATGCGCGATGGGGCGAAAGTGTCAGTCTGTATGCTCATAGGAAACCTGTGTGCGCGTTAATCAGCTTTTGGAAAGGACTTTCAGTGCCATTTTAATGCCATCAGATACGCTACAGTCCTTCGGTACCTGTTTCATGGCGAGAAGCATTTCGCGTTCAGAGTAACCGAGCGCCAGCAGGGCATTCTGGATGTCAGAGGTATTGGATACTGTTGTGTTTTGGGTGGAAGGGGTGGCGGCAGTGGTATTGACCTTGCCTTTGAGTTCCAGTAACAGGCGCTCTGCAGTTTTTTTGCCAATGCCTGGGACGCGGCATAAGCGGGCACTGTCCTGTGTGAGGACAATTTCTGCCATTTCGGATGCAGAAATGCCGGAAAGCAGTGCCAGTGCTGTACGTGCGCCGATACCCGAAATTTTGATGAGCTGCCTGAAAAGCGCGCGTTCTTCTGCTGTTCCAAAACCATAGAGTACGTGTGCGTCTTCACGGATAGCTAGGTGTGTTAAGAGGGCAACTTCTTCGCCAATGCCCGGTAGGTTGTAGAAAGTGTTCATCGGAACATCGATTTCATAGCCGACGCCATGACAGTCTACCAAGACCTGGGGGGGATTCTTTTCCAGCAGTGTTCCTTTGATACGGCCAATCATGATTTCCTCGCAAAAATGGGTGTTTCTTACCGGAGAAGCCTTCCTCGGTGGATGCGGAAAGAACTCCTTGATTTCAGGGAGGCAGCCTGTTCCAATGCTTGGATCGTATCTGTGCCATGTGCATGGCAGATGGCAACGCCCAAAGCATCCGATGCGTCAGGTCCTGGAATGCCTGGCAACGTCAAAAGGCGCTGCACCATGGCCTGCACCTGTTTTTTGTCGGCCTTGCCATGGCCGACAACCGCCTGCTTGATCTGCAGAGCGGTGAATTCATAGACGTCAAGCCCTGAAGAAACTAAAGCACAGATGGCTGCCCCACGAGCCTGTCCCAGCATCAGTGTCGACTGTGGGTTGACGTTGACGAAGACCTTTTCGATAGCGGCGCAGTCAGGCTTGTAGGTTCCAATGATTTCTGTAACGCCTTCAAAAATGGTTTTGAGACGCTCGGGTAATCCTGTCTCAGATTGTGTCTTTACAGTTCCAGACGCAATGTAAGAGAGTTTGTTCCCCTCTTTTTCGATGACGCCAAAACCGGTTGTCCTAAGACCCGGATCAATGCCAAGGATCCTCATGAAGGCTCCTTGGCTGGGGTTTCAGCGTGCATCGTTAGAGGGATGGCGATTAGTGGCGGAAGTGGCGGATTGCCGTAAATGCCATGGCAATGCCATGCTCATCCGCTGCATCAATGACTTCCTGGTCACGCACAGAACCGCCTGGTTGGATGACGGCTTCCGCACCGGCTTCTGCTGCAATATCCAATCCATCACGGAATGGGAAGAATGCGTCAGATGCGACGACAGAGCCTTCCAAGGAAAGTCCTGCCTGTGCGGCTTTCATCGTAGCTGCACGAGCAGAATCGACGCGGCTGACCTGGCCTGCCCCGATACCCAATGTCATCCCGTTGCCACAGAAGACGATTGCATTGGACTTCACGAACTTCACAATCTTGTAAGCAAAGAGCATGTCGTCAATCTGTTGCTGGGTCGGTGCGACTTTAGTGACGACTTTTAGTTTGTCAGCCATGGCTTTTGCCGTGTCTGCAGACTGAACCAGGAGACCGCCGCCTACCCGTTTCATTTCATAATTGTTGGCTTGGCTGCCCATTGGGATTTCCAGAAGGCGCAGGTTCTTCTTGCGGTTGAAGACGGCTTTTGCGGCTTCCGTGAAATGAGGGGCAATCAAGACTTCAACAAAGAGGTTGGCGACTTCTTCTGCAGCATCCACATCCAATTCACGGTTGAAAGCGATGATGCCGCCGAACGCTGCCTGAGGGTCGGTCTGCAATGCTTTGAGGTAAGCTTCTTTCAGGTCTTTGCCAACGGCGACACCGCAAGGGTTTGCGTGCTTGATGATGACGCAGGCTGGTTCTTCAAAACTCTTGACGCATTCCCAGGCTGCATCAGCATCTGCGATATTGTTGTAGGACAGTTCTTTTCCTTGGAACTGCTTGTAGCCGGCCAAAGCACCGGATGGCATATCCTTTTCACGGTAGAAAGCAGCTGACTGGTGTGGGTTTTCACCATAGCGCATATCCTGGACTTTTTCGAACTGCAGGTTCAGAATCTGTGGGTATTTCTGGCGGTTCTGGTGGCTCTTATCGGTATTTAAGCTCGACATGTAATTAGCAATGGCACCATCATAGCCTGCTGTGTGCGTGAAGGTTTTAACCATCAGTTGGAAGCGCGTTTCGGTCGACAGGGCGCCATTGTTTGCCTGCATTTCAGCAATGAGGTTTGGATAGTCGGCTGGATCGCAGACGACAGCGACATCTTTCCAGTTCTTTGCCGCGGAACGCAGCATGGCAGGTCCGCCAATGTCGATGTTTTCGATGGCATCATCCAATGTACAGTCATCTTTTGCGATGGTCTGCTGGAATGGGTACAGGTTCACAACGACCATGTCGATGGTGTCGATATTGTGCTGCTTGATGGCTTCCATATGCCATGGCAGGTCACGCCTTGATAGGATGCCGCCGTGAATCTTGGGGTGGAGTGTCTTGACTCGGCCATCGAGCATTTCAGGATAGCCTGTGTATTCGGCCACCTCGGTTACGGGAACGCCGTTGTTTTTCAGTAATTCTGCCGTGCCACCGGTGGATAGGATGATGGTATCCATCTCGGTGAGTGCTTTGGCAAATTCAACAATACCTGTCTTGTCAGAGACAGAAAGCAATGCGTGTCGGGTCATGGTAAAAGCCTAAAAAAGAAAAATTGGTCAAAGAAAGTCATAACGGTTCCATATCCAGCAGGTTATGTTCCGCTAGTTTTTTCCTAAGGGTGTTCCGGTTGATGCCCAGCATGTCCGCGGCTTTGGATTGGACGAAGCCGGCTTGCTTCATGACGACCATCAGCATCGGTTTTTCTACCGTCCTGATGATCATGTTGTATATATTTGTCGGCTGCTGACCTTCTAGGTCCTTGAAATAGGCCTGTAGGCTGTGCCTGACAACATCCTGGATATGTTCACTACTCATTTGCAAGTCCAATCACAGGTCATGGCATCTGTTAGTCGAAATTTATTTTGGCAAGTTCTAATATTTTAACCGCTCGCGGCCTTCAAGGAGAGGGGCAAAAAAGCAATCAAGTGCATTCAGTTGTTTTTCACAGGTATCTGCCTGGTTTGCCTGTTGCCTGAGCACCTCACCGCCTGGCAGGTAACGTGTATACCAGCCGATATGTTTGCGCGCTGTCCGAACGCCCGCGTGTTCTCCGTAAAATGCATAATGTTGCAAAAGGTGTGAACGCACTGTCTGGTAGGCTTCAGAAAATGTGGGAGGCGCAATTAGCGTCCCATTGTCCAAATAGCTTGCGATTTCACGGAAAATCCAAGGGCGTCCTTGGGCTGCCCGTCCAATCATCAAACCATCAGCACCGGTTTCGTCTAAGACGGCTTTGGCTTTTTGGGGGGAATCGATGTCCCCATTGGCGATGACTGGGATGGAAACCAATGATTTGACTTCGGCAATTGTCTGGTATTCCGCATGTCCACTATAAGCGTCTGAACGTGTGCGGCCATGGAGCGCTAAGGCGACGATGCCTGTATTTTCGGCCATTTTAGCGACAGTTGGTGCATTGATATGGTCATGATCCCAACCTGTTCTGAATTTGAGCGTTACCGGTACATCAACGGCACTGACAACGGCCTCTAGGATTTGGCCGACCAGTATTTCGTCCTGTAAAAGGGCAGATCCGCACCAGTTTGAGCAGACTTTTCTGGCAGGGCAACCCATGTTGATGTCGATGACCTGGGCACCTTGGTCAACATTGAAGCGTGCTGCGTCAGCCATAAGTTTGGGGTCAGAACCGACTAATTGGATGGCAATCGGGGCTGGTTCTCCTTCATGCGTTAAGCGCCGGCGGCTTTTGTCGGTATGCCAGACCTGTGGGTTTGATGCCGCCATTTCCGATACGGCGTAGCCAGCGCCCATTTTGCGGCAGAGTTGCCTGAAGGGCCGGTCTGTGATGCCTGCCATTGGGGCAAGTACCAGGTTGTTTGCCATCTGGTATGGGCCAATCTGCAACATTTGTTTTAGAAGTGTTTGAAATAGTCGACAGGCGGTTTTTTGGCTTCTTCGAGGTGGCCAGACTCTTGCCAGGTGGTGATTTCAAGGCGTCCGTCTTCAGACCAACGGAAGCGGTTGATACTGGTGTTTAAGACCGGCATCCGGTTGACGACACCTAAGGGAATCCCCTTGGCTTCACGGTAGGCTGTTTCAAGTACGCCGAAATGCGTGATGATGGCAATCGTCTGTCCGATGTGAGCTTTTGCTGTTTCAAAAATGGCATCGCGTGCACGGTAGTGGAACTGTCTGGGGCTTTCAGTTTTCCGCTCCCCGTTCGGGAAAAGGAAGTCCGGTTTTGCAGCAATCCAATCCTGGTATTCTGCAGGATAGCGTTTCTTGATTTCTTCTGAGCGCAGCCCTTCGCAAGCACCATAGCAGCGTTCACGGAATTTGGCGTCGGCTATCACCCGCAGGTTGTGCACACGGGCAATGGCAACAGCCGTTTCATAGGCGCGTTTTAAGTCGCTGGAATAGACAGCGTTAAGATGCTCGCCTTTAAGTGTCAAGGCGAGCGTCTCAGCCTGTTTCCTGCCATCCGCATTCAAAGGGATATCGCTATGCCCTTGGAGGCGCTTGGTCTTGTTCCAATCCGTCTGACCGTGTCGGATGATCAGGATGTCCGTGTAACCTGCCATGCCGTTACAGTTTGGCAACAACGTCAGGGTTTAACGAGTAAACACCGGTGATGGCAGCTTTATCCAGGACATGGCCTTCGATGGCTTTCCAGACATCAGCACCGGCAAATTTTCCGGTGAGATCCAGTTTTTCTACGTCCAGTGCATACAGCGTGAAGACGTAGTGGTGGGCAATTTCGTCATTCCATGGTGGGCAGCAGCCGTCATAACCGTAATAATCGCCCGACATATCCTTGTCAGAGGCAAACCAGCCTGTGTAGTCATTGATGCCCTGGCGCGAGCCGTCCAAGGATTCTGGGCCGGACTTGCCGCGAGCGGTAATGCCGTTTGAGAATTCGCCTTCCGCTATGGCTGTGCGTGTCGCCGGCAGGTCGATTAAGACCCAGTGGAAAAAGTCGACGCGGGGCATCGACGCAGGGACGACTTTGCCTTCTTGGTTGACGTCATCCCCTTTGGATGGGACATCATAGTCATGGCAGATCAATGCAAGGGATTTGGTGCCGGCAGGCAGGTTGCTCCAGGCAAAGTGCGGGTTTTTGTTGTCAGACATCGCAAGATGGTCTTTTGCATCGTATTTGCAAAAAGCGTACTGCGCAGGGATGGCCTTGCCATCTTGGATAGAGTCGCTCCAGAATTTCATGGTTGCTCCTTCAAAGGGGTGTGGGAAACTATATTTTGCCAGAGGATGAGCGTCCCTGGCATTATTTGGGCGGCGTTTCTAGCCAGAAAGTCACTGGCCCATCATTGGTCAGCGATACCTGCATATTTGCGCCGAACCGGCCTGTTGCGACATTGGCAATGTCAGGCAGTGCTTTGGCCTGTTCGGCCATATAGTCAAAGAGGCGTTTGCCTTCGTCAGGAGGCGCTGCTGGTGAAAAGGAAGGCCGTGTTCCCGATTTGGTATCTGCTGCAAGTGTGAATTGGGGGACGAGCATCAGATCAGCTCCAATCGTTGAGAGGGATAGGTTCATTCGGCCGCAGTCATCAGGGAAGACGCGGTAGTTCACGAGCCGCTTGAGTAACAGGTCGGCTTCTTTTTCTGTGTCACCACGTTCAGCGCAGACAAGTACCATCAGGCCGCGACCGATACGGCCGATTTCAACGCCATCGACATGTACGGAAGCCTGGTGTACCCGTTGTAACAGTCCAATCATTGTATTTCCTTTTCCGTTGCTTAAGCAGGGTACAGTGCCCCGAGAATCCTGAAGCCTTTTGCGCCCGTGACAGCGGGCAGGTTGCCGGGTTTCCTGACGGTAAAACGGTGCGCCAACCAGGCAAAGGCAAGTGACTCAACCTGCATCGGATCAATACCCAGTGCTGTGGAGGATTCAAGTGTCAAGCTTGGGATTTTGGCTTGCAACAGATGCCTGAGTGTATTGACAAGGTGCTTGTTTAGTGCGCCTCCCCCACATAGGTAGACTTGTTCTGTGTTTGGTGCATGTTCGAGTATGGCATCAGCAATGGTTCTCGCTGTCAGCATCAGGAGTGTCGCTTGGATGTCTGCACCATGGGTTTTTTCGTCGGTTTCTGTGAGGAAGATGTGCCGTTTTGCCCAACCAAGATGGAAGAGGTCGCGTCCGGTGCTTTTTGGCGGTGCTTTTTCAAAATACGGGTCATCGAGCATGCTCTCCAATAAGGAATCGATGACTTTGCCTTTGGCTGCCCATCGACCATCCCTGTCATAAGGTTCAAACAGTCTTTCTTGGATGAAGGCATCCATCAGCATATTGCCAGGTCCCGTATCAAAACCCGTCACCATACCATCTGGATACAAGATGCTGATGTTGGCAATGCCACCGATATTGACGGCAACACGTGTTGTTTTGGGAGAGCCAAAGACCGCCTGATGGAAAGCCGGTACCAGTGGGGCGCCTTGGCCGCCTGCGGCAATGTCTCGGCTGCGGAAGTCTGCAATGATATCAATGCCCGTCAGTTCAGCGACGAGGGCAGGGTTGTTTGTCTGGCGTGTAAAGCCTAATTCTGGTCTATGGCGGATGGTCTGTCCGTGTATCCCAGCAGCTGTGACATCCTTGGGGGAAAGGGCTGCTTTATCCAACAGTATCTTGATGTTCTCGGCATATTTGTGTGCCAGTGTGTTGGCGACTTCGCCTTCAAGTTCAATTTCATTGATGTCGGCGCTTTGCAGCTGCATCAGTTGTTTGCGGAAAGACCGTTCAAATGGGACATTGGCATCAGCCAAAATCTCCAATTTGCCGCCGCTGTAGTCATCAGGGATGGAAACAAGGATGCCGTCGACACCATCCAGACTGGTGCCAGACATCAGGCCGATATAAAGTGCCATGATGAGTCCTTTTAGGTGATTACGAGCTGATCCGCTTGGATGGGTTTGCGTTCAGCTCTGTAAAGTAGCTCTGCATCCGGTACAGGTGCTGCCGGAAGCGCGTCCTGTCATTACCTGTTAACACGGCATTCTGCTGGCGGGAAATCCCAGAGATGCTTGCAATCTTGGCCGGATCCTGCTGGATGCCGTTGACACGGACTTCATAGTGCAGGTGCGGGCCAGTACTCATCCCGGTTGAACCCACATAGCCGATGACATCCCCCTGGCGGACGCGCAGCCCCGGAGCCATGCTGGGGTGGATGCGGCTCATATGGCCGTAAGCCGTGGCGTAGACGCTGGTGTGCTGGAGGACAACCAGGTTACCGTATCCACCATGCCAGCCGGCTTCACGGACGGTACCATCAGCTGCTGCATGGATGGGGGTCCCTGTTGGGGCAGCCATATCTAGCCCTTTGTGATGTTTTAAGCCACCGGTAACTGGGTGGATGCGGTAACCAAAACCGGATGAGACCCTGAATTTGTCCAGTGGGGTCATCAAAGGCGAAGACAGTGGGGTGGGCGATGCTTTCAGGGAGCGACCTTCGACATCATAATATTCGCCCTGTCCTGTGTATTTCTGATACCAGATGGTTTGGTAGTGTACGCCTTCATGGATGAATTCAGCGGCTAAGAGGTTACCAGGTTTGACGAACCGTCCGTCCTTGCGGTAGACCTCATAGATGACGTTAAAGCGCGAGCCCCTCAGGTCACTGATATCCATATCCACGTCAATGGAGAATAGGTTCGTGAATTTTTTCGTGATTTCATCAGGCAGTCCTGCGCGTTGGGCTGCCGCAAAGATGGTTGTTTCAATGACTGCAGAACGGGCTTCGACATTGGTGATGGTTGCGGATGGTTTCGTTTCACGAGGACCAGCATCACCCTTTGCATAGACCTTGGGTGTGACGTTGTGGCTGTAACGTTCCTGGTAGTCCTGTTTGGCCAGTTCATCAATCTTGGTGCTTAAGCTGTCAGGCTTGAGCGCTTCTTTTGTCTTTGCAGAGTATGGGCGGGGATCGCGAGGCTTAGACCGGATATCGCCTCTTTGTGCGGTATGTTCAGGTTCGATGGCCTTTTCGACAATCGGTTTTCTTGCGGAAGAAGGTCCTGAGACTACGAATTCAGGAAGTCCTGAATCATCCGGTTTTGCTGGTTGGGCACGGTGCGTAAAGCTTTTGGCGTAAGTTGTCCCACTGGACTCTTGGAGATCCGGCATGGAAGCAGCCACAGAATTCTTTTTTGGTTTGCGTACTTTGGCAACCTGTTTGGTTGGCACTTCTTTGTGTTTGGTTTCCGCCTGCTGTGGGGCGACTTTTGCTGTTTTTGCTTTTGCAGGGGTTGCCTGTGCCTTATGCGTATCCTGCCGTTCAACGGAGGCGACAGCTGAATGCTTGGCAGGTGTCTTGGCGGTTGTTTTTTCAGCAACCTTTTTTTCAACAGGTTTTGCCGCTGTTTTCTTTTCAGCCGGTTTGGCTGCCGTCTTTTTTTCTGGTGCCTTGGCTGGGGTTTTTTGAGCGGGTGCCGATGTTTTCAGTACGGTAGAGCCGGGGGCAGTTCCGGCTAGCGTAATACCAGGAAGGGCGGTCGCCACAAACAGCCCTATGTATGCCGATAGCGGAATACGTTTGAGCATCTGTCGGGCGGTATCGGTCAGGCGCATCCAGTTTCCCTCTTAAGGCTGCAATCAGTTACAATAATCCATTTACACAAGCTCTTGGGTGACAAAAAACCCAGTGTAGCCTTAAATTATAGCAACTCAGAACGAGATAGTTAATATTAACGATGACTGAAAATACCCAGACGAGTGCGCAGCCAGAAGAACTGCCATTGACCGATTCCGTTAAGGAAGCACTGGCGATTGCAAAACGTGGTTGTGATGAACTGATTATTGAGGCGGAATTTGCGCAGAAACTGGCGCGTTCCGAAAAAACGGGTACCCCCCTGCGCATTAAGCTCGGCCTTGATCCGACGGCACCTGACCTCCATTTGGGGCATACCGTTGTCTTGAATAAGATGCGCCAGCTGCAGGATCTTGGACATGTGGTCATCTTCTTGATTGGTGACTTTACGTCCTTGATTGGGGATCCGAGTGGACGCAATGCGACACGCCCACCACTGACCCGCGAACAGATTGAAGAGAATGCGATGACTTACTTCAAGCAGGCAAGTCTCGTACTCGATCCGGAAAAGACTGAAATCCGTTATAACTCCGAATGGAGTGATGCGTTAGGCGCCCGCGGCATGATCAAGCTGGCTGCAATGTATACCGTCGCCCGTATCATGGAACGTGATGACTTTTCCAAGCGCTTCAAGGCAGGAACCCCGATTTCTGTCCATGAATTCCTGTATCCGTTGATGCAGGGGTATGACTCCGTTGCTTTGAAGTCTGACCTGGAATTGGGTGGGACAGACCAGAAGTTCAACCTGCTTGTCGGCCGTGAACTGCAGCGCCAGGTTGGCCAGGAACCGCAGTGTATCCTGACGATGCCTTTGTTGGAAGGTTTGGATGGTATCCAGAAGATGTCCAAGTCCAAGGGGAACTATGTCGGTATCAAGGAACCGGGTAATGTCCAGTTCGGCAAGCTGATGAGTATCTCTGACGAGATGATGTGGCGTTACTATGAGTTGCTTTCTTTCAAGTCGATAGCCGAAATCGAAAAACTCAAAAAGGCGGTCGCAGAAGGTATGAACCCACGTGATGCCAAGGTGGCGTTGGCTAAGGAAATTGTCGAACGCTTCCATTCCAAGGAAGATGCCGAAGCCGCATTGCAGGACTTCATCAACCGTACGCATGGGGGCATCCCAGACGATATCCCAACGGTCAAGCTGACTGGTGCACCATTGCCGATCGGCAACTTGTTGAAGCAGGCAGGGCTTTGCCCATCCACATCTGATGCAATGCGTATGGTGCAGCAGGGGGCAGTCAGGATTAACAGCGAAGTGGTTCGGGACAAGGCACTGAAGGTTGGTGTCGGAGAAATGGTGGTGCAGGTTGGTAAGCGTCGTTTTGCCAAGGTGGAACTGGCCTGACAGCCGAGCATTGTAACCGTCTGAGGGGAAGGCAGCCAGCAATGGGTAGCCTTCCCTTTCCTGTATTTGGAGGCTACGCGTCAGGCGTCGTCTTCAAAATCTAGGCCTAAGGATGCGCAGGTTTCAGGATGGTAGGTGTTCCAAGAGATTGCAGCGCCATCGCCAGCGTAGCGTTTCCTGTCGGCTTTGACCCGTTCCAACAGTTCGCGCAGCCTCACGCTTGGCCCATAATGGAGCGATTGCATCCCCGCATCCGTACAGGTGTAGTAGTAGCCGATACCGCCTGCCACACCGACCCGCGAGATGAATGTCAAGTTGAAAAGCCTGTCAAAAACGGCTTTTCCCACATAGAGGTCAGTGGTGTTCCATGCGCTGAAGACCATATCGGCCAAAGCCTCATTGTCTTCAATGTGTGTCATCGCCAGGCTATCCCTGCCATAGGCGCTGATGATGTCTTCGCGCCGAGCCCTGAGTGTGTTGGTGGTGTTTTTCTGGAATACGGCAACAGGGTGTGTCTGTGTATTCCCGTTGCCATCGGTATGCGTCAGTCCCTTGGAACGATAGGCCAAAAACTGTAAGCCTGATGCTTCGCAGATCCTTACCCAACGGCACAACGATTCGGCATAAGGCCAGCTATCCTGCGAGAAAAATAGCCCATCGTCTGCTAACATGCTGTTAACAAACGTTATGTCTGTCAACGGCTGTTGAGGGATGTCGCGTTCAGCCGGCGTTATTTTCCCTGTCACGAAGGTATCGGCGTTCACTGCATTGGCGAAGACTTCAGTGGCGACAATGAGGTCTGCTTTGATAGGGACGTCTTTGATGAAACTTGCCAAAGTGCCGGTAAAGGTATGGACATTCTCAAGCCTAAGCCCGATGGCGCGGGCATCAGTTACCAGGGTGGCATCTAGGTTGATGTCAACCGCAAAAACTTGGGCGTCGGGGAACTGTTGCGCTAAAAAGCAGGCCAACAGACCGTTGCCACAGCCGATGTCAACAATCGTCTTGCCGGAGAGATCCCCAGCTTGGCTTAGCATCCATTCGGTAAAAAGGCCTAAGCGTTCCGCATCAAGCTGACCTGAAAGTGCATTGGAAAATTCCAGTGAAGAGTAGATGAGGCTGTAAGGGGGTGTTTTGCTGTCTGCATCGCCTGTGGCACAGGCGTTTAGGTAATCCAGGTATTGCTGTGCGTGTTCCTTGAATTTGATTTTCAGGCGTTTTTCAAAAGATGCGGTGTTGGCTTGTTTTGGGACGCCGTGCGACAGGCAGAACTGCAAAAATACCTGGCGGACAGGTTTCTTGTTTGATGGTTTTTTAGCTGGTTTCATGAATTGATATGGAAGGTATGCTCTGTGGCAGGGCATACCGTTTTAGGAAAATTAAGTGGTCAGCTGGTTCCTGCCCACGCGTTTGACACCGTGGACATTGCGCATACGCCGTATGAGGCTGGCCAAGTGGTCGCGGTCTGCAACCTGGATGGTGAACTTGAACAGGGTAAATGGTCCCTGCATTTCAATTTGGACAGCCGTAATGTTGACTTCGGCATTGCTGATTTCGCTGGTGACGCGAGCCAAAATACCTTGTTCTTCAACTACTTGGACGTTGAATTGGCAATCAAAGCGTTTGCCAGCCAAATCAGACCCCCAGTCAACGTTGATCCATTTTTCAGGTTCTTTCGAAGAGAGGCGCTTCGCCGTCTGGCAGTCTTCACAGTGGATGACGAGACCTTTGGTTTCATTGAGCTCGCCAATGATGCTGTCCCCAGGGATGGGTTTGCAGCATGGCGCCATGGTTACGCTCAAACCTTCACTGCCATAGATGACGACGGGTTCGTTGCTCTGAGGTTGCGTATCAACCTGGGTTTCATCGGAGGTCGTTTTTTTGCCCGATTCGCTAATGAGCGCTGCAATGCGTCGTGCAATGAGCATTGCGATGCGTTTGCCAGTACCAATAGCGGAATAGAGGTCTTCCAGACTCTTGGCGTTGGTTTCACGCAGGAGTTTGGTGAGTACATCTTTTGGGATATCGGCGATGTTGACCTGTACTTTCTGGCAGGACTGTTCAAACAACCGTTTGCCGATCTGCATGGCATCAGCAGTATCAACAGACCGCAAGTAATTGCGGATCCGGGAGCGGGCCTTACCGGTGCGTACGAATTCAAGCCAGCGTGGGTGTGGGCGGGCATCCGGTTCCGTAACGATTTCGACAATGTCGCCATTTTGCAGTTGGGTACGCAGTGGTACGTTCATGCCGTTGATCTTGGCTGAGACCGCATGATCCCCAATTTCCGAGTGGATGCTGTATGCAAAATCCAAGGCGGTAGCAACGCGTGGCAGGGCAATGATCTTGGATTTTGGGGTGAACACATACACAGAGTCTGGGAAAAGGTCGACTTTGACGTGTTCGAGGAATTCTGTCGCGTTGCCTGTCTGCTGCTGGATATCCAGAAGCGATTGGAGCCAGCCTAAGCTGTGGCGCTGGATTTCGTTCAAGTCTTCGCCGCCGGTCTTATAGAGCCAGTGAGCAGCAATCCCGCTTTCAGCGACATGGTGCATCTCATGCGTACGGATCTGGAATTCAACCGGGGCACCATAAGGGCCGATGAGTGTGGTGTGCAGCGACTGGTAGCTGTTCAGTTTTGGTATGGCAATGTAGTCTTCGAATTTCCCTGGCATCGGTTTATAGATGCTGTGGAGCACACCCAGTGCGAGATAACATTGTGGGATGGTGTCAACGACAATACGGAAACCATAAATGTCCAGCACTTCATCAAAGGTGAGGTGCTTGTTGCGCATTTTGCGGAAGATGCTGTAGAGCGTCTTTTCGCGGCCATAAAGTTCAGCGTGTAGTCCGTTTTTCTCTAGTGCGGCGCTCACCGCATCATGTACTTGCCCAAGCAGTGGGCGGCGGTCTTTGCGGGCTGCATTGACCGCTTTAGCCAGTGTTTCATACCGGAATGGATAGAGGTGATGGAAGGCCAGGTCCTGCAGTTCACGGTAGAGTTTGTTCATTCCCAGACGGTGCGCAATCGGCACATAGACTTCCATGGTCTCGCGGGAAATGCGGTGGCGTTTTTCATCGCGCATCGAACTGAGTGTGCGCATGTTGTGCAAGCGGTCAGCCAGCTTGACCAGGATGACGCGGATGTCTTTGGACATCGCAATCAGGAGCTTTCGGAAGTTTTCGCCTTGGCCATCACGCCAGGACTGGAATTGGATTTTTTCCAATTTCGAGAGACCGTCGACCATCTGTGCGACGGAAGGTCCAAAACGTTCAACCAGTTCCTTGATGGAGACGTGCTGGTCTTCAACGACATCGTGCAACAATGCTGCCGAGATGGACTGGGCATCGAGCTTCCATTCCGAGCAGATTTCGGCCACACACAGTGGATGTGAGATGTAGGCTTCACCAGATTTTCTGATCTGGCCTAAGTGCATTTCGTCTGCAAAGCGGAATGCGTCCAATACTTTCTCAATGTCCGCAGGCGGCAGGTATTCCTTGAGCTTGCGAACCAAGTGGGAGAAGGTGACAACTTTTGGACGCGAGATGGAAGAGACAATCTGCGCGACGTTCTCAAATTTTTTCACAGGCTGTTCGGCAGCTTCTATGCCTGGCACAGCCTGGGTATCCGTGACGGAATTGGATGGGGTCAGTGTATCCATGGTGGCCTCCCTTCGATGTCCGAAATCCGTTGGCTTGTGTCAGTGCCGAATAAGGCACCGCAGAGGGAGGGTTAAGCTTAACCTGGTACCTTCCTGAGCATTTCTGTGCCGATTTCCCCTGCTGCGATTTCACGCAGGGCAACAACCGTTTCTTTATCGTTGGACTCAACCTTTGGGGTGTGTCCCTGAAGGAGTTGGCGTGCGCGGTAGGTTGCGCAAAGGGTCAATTCAAAACGGTTTGGGATTTTTTTCAGACAATCTTCAATTGTAATGCGTGCCATATATTTCCTATTGTGTTAAAGCCTGGTTTGGAAGGGATAGGCGGTATCAGATGGTGATGCCAAACTCCGCGAACAGGGCATGGTTTTTGGCGGCCTGTTTGCGTGTCCTCAGACGGGCTGACTCAATGATGGCGCCTAGTTGCCTTAAAGCCAGGTCAAAGTCATTATTGATAATAACATAATCGAAATCAGATGCATGGCTTATTTCAAGCGCAGCACCTGCTATCCGATACTTAATCGTTTCAATGGAATCCTGTCCCCGTTTCGTCAGGCGTTTTTCAAGTTCGCCAATCGATGGTGGGAGGATGAAAATGCTGACGGTCTCCGGGTATATTTCCCGGATCTGTAATGCGCCCTGCCAGTCGATTTCCAGCATGACGTCGTTACCGGCGTCATGCTGTTCAAGTACCTTGGCCTTGGAGGTGCCATAGTAGTTGCCGTGGACAATGGCGTATTCCATAAATTCGCCTTTATCGATGCTGGCCTTGAAGGCATCGACTGTTGTGAAATGGTATTCCCTACCGTCGACTTCATCAGGACGCGGATTACGCGTTGTGGTCGAGATGGAAAGCTTGATTGTTGGGTCTGCTTTCAGCAGGGCGGCAATCAGTGACGACTTCCCTGCACCGGAAGGGGCGGAAACCGTAAAGAGTGAATTGCCCACAGGTTCAGGGCGTGTCATTTGGGACTTGTTCATGTTTTTAGGGATCCAGTATGGTGCTGCTGGCTACATCCAGAACAGATACCACGGCCTTTCTTCAGGCTCGCCGCCAATTTTTGCCGTGCTGCCAGGGAAGTTGTGGTTGAAAATCCTTTCCGTATCGGCGCTCAGGTCAAAGAGCCCAAGGTGCCGGTATGAGGAGGCCAGGATTAAAAGGGCTTCTTCAGCTTCCGGAGAGTCCGGGTAGGTCTTGAGCAAGCGTTGCGCCCTGTTGGCAGAAGCTAGGTAAGCCTCTTTTTTGTAGTAAAAACGTGCAACGTGGATTTCATAGCGTGCCATGACGGACAGCAGGTAGCGCATACGGTAGATGGCGTCTTTCGAATACTTGCTGTTCGGGAAGCGCTGGACCAAGGTCTTAAAGGATTCAAATGCATCCTGCGCAGCTTTCGGATCACGTTCTGCCAAGTCCTGTTTAAAGGCAAAGTTATAAAAACCCACTTTGTCGTTGAAGTTGATCAAACCACGCAGGTAGAGCATATAGTCGAGGGCTGGATGGTTCGGATGGAGCCTGATGAAACGCTCAACCTGTGCTAGCGCTTTGGCCTGTTCGCCATCCCGGTAATAGGCATATGCAATGTCAATCTGCGCCTGTTGGGCAAAGACACCGAATGGGTAGCGGGATTCCAACTTTTCATACATCTCAATGGCTTTTTCATAGTCGCCACCCCGCATGAGTTCACGGGCTTCGCGGTACAATCTCTGGGGAGGCCAATTGAGTGTTTCATCAATCTTTTCAGGCAATAACCCACATCCCGCGAGCGTTAAGGCGAGCAGGATGGCGGTTAGTTTGACTAAAAGCTTGCGCATGGTATAAAAAGCCAGACAGATGCGGAGAATCTATAAATGTACCATGCATTATAACGGATAGGAATGGAAGTGACTGAAATTAAGCCGGTTAATGTGTCTGAAGACCGACAGGAAGCTGTTGATGACAGCGATTTCCTGGGTGAATTGGAACCGGTGACGTTTGTGCTCTCACGCAAAGAGGCGGGCGAGCGGCTGGATAAGGTGTTGGCGCGGTGTTTGCCCGCCTATTCAAGGAGCCGTATCCAAAAGTGGATTGAACAAGGCGATGTGACGGTAGGCGGCAAGTCAGCCAAGCCCAAGCAGGTGATGGCGGGATTTGAAACGGTTGTTGTTGTACCTAGGTTGTCTGATGAGGAAACATCATTTGCACCTGAGGCTGTAGATTTTCCCATTGTGTATGAAGATGATGATATCTTGGTGGTCAATAAACCGGCAGGGCTTGTTGTGCATCCGGCTGCCGGCAATTGGCACGGTACCTTGATGAATGGGCTCTTGCACCATCTGCCGGCATCCACATCCATCCCTAGGGCGGGGATTGTGCACCGGCTTGATAAAGAGACTAGTGGGCTTTTGGTGGTTGCCAAAACATTGGAGGCACAGACTGACTTGGTGCGCCAGTTGCAGGCAAGGACGGTACATCGGGAATATTTAGCCCTTGCCTGGGGTGAGACACCGCCAGAAGGCACAGTCAGCGCCCCAATTGGCCGGCATCCGAGGAACCGGATCAAGATGGCGGTTTTGGAAACTGGAGGTGGGAGGCATGCGGTTACGCACTTTACCCGTGTGGCTGAAGGTGTCTTAAAGGGGTTGCCTGTGAGTCTAGTTGTTTGCCGCTTGGAAACAGGACGAACGCACCAGATTCGCGTACATATGCAGGCGATTGGTTGCCCGCTGGTGGGTGATCCTTTGTATGGCCGTGCGCATTTGGCGGATGTGTTTCCCCGCCAGGCATTGCATGCTTATAAACTTGGACTTATCCATCCGAAAACCAGGGAGACGGTTTCGTGGATGGCGCCTGTCCCTGCGGACATGATATCCCTCATTGAGTCTGCCGAAATCCCGATAGAAGGAGAGTGGTATGGAACTGATTCTGCCTGATTGGCCTGCGCCTGACAATGTCAGGGCATTTTCAACATTGCGTATTGGAGGATTCAGCCTGCCACCTTATGGCGATTCCAATGGTGGCAAAGGACTGAACCTTGGGATGCATGTAGGGGATGATCGCGAAGTTGTCGCACGCAATAGGGCTTTGTTGCGTAGCAAACTCCCTGATGAACCGGCTTGGCTTAATCAGATTCATGGTGCTGAAGTGGTGGATGCAGCGGTGGTTAAAGGTGTGCCAGATGCCGATGCTTCTTGGACTGCTGTGCCAGGAAAAGTCTGCATTATCATGACGGCCGATTGTCTGCCGGTGCTTTTTTGCACGGATGATGGCAAGGCCGTTGCTGCAGCGCATGCAGGATGGCGGGGATTGGCAGGTGGCGTTTTGCAGAATACCGTTCGGGTGCTTAAGACAGTCAGTGATGCGGAAATCCTTGCTTGGATGGGGCCTGCAATTGGCCCTAATGCCTTCGAGGTGGGGCAGGATGTGAAGGATGTTTTTGCTGGGATAGATCGGGTGATGGAAAGTGCTTTTGTCCCAGAAGAGGGTGTGCCAGGCAAGTACATGGCCAATATTTACCAGATTGCCCGGACTGTTCTTTCAGGTTTGGGTGTGACGGCTGTGTATGGGGGAGACCGTTGTACGGTCAGTGAGCCTGATGCCTTTTATTCTTTCAGGCGTGACAATGGGGTGACAGGCCGGATGGCAACGGGGATTTGGCTCTCGGAGAAATAAGATGGCAAAGAAGAATCAGGGCAACAAGATCGGTTTCATCTCATTGGGATGCCCCAAGGCATTGGTGGATTCGGAAAAGATTATTACCTGGCTTCAGGCGGAAGGCTATGAGACAGTCGGGGATTATGGGGATGCAGACCTTGTCATCGTGAACACCTGCGGTTTCATTACGGATGCTGAGGAAGAGTCCCTGGAAGCGATAGCTGAGGCGTTGTCAGAAAACGGTCGCGTGATTGTGACGGGATGTTTGGGTGCAAAAAAGGATGCCAATGGGAAAAATTTCGTTAAAAGTTGCCATCCGAAAGTCCTCTCTGTCTCAGGACCTGATTCAGTCCAAGAAGTGATGGAAGCCGTCCATAAGCATTTACCTAAGCCGCATGAACCGTTTATCGATTTGATGCCACCTATCGGTATGAAGCTGACGCCACGGCATTATGCGTACCTGAAGATTTCAGAAGGGTGTGGCCATCAGTGCAGTTTCTGCATCATCCCATCGTTAAGGGGACCGCTTGTGTCTTACCCTATCGGCCAGGTTTTGGATGATGCGGAAAGGTTGTTCCAGTCGGGTGTGAAAGAACTGATGGTCATTTCACAGGATACTGGTGCTTATGGGTTGGATAAACGGTATAAGACTGACTTTTGGGGAGGGCGTCCGGTCAAAGGCAATGTGCTGGGACTGGTCGAACAGCTTGACCGGTTGGGGCGTTTATATGGTGCTTGGGTGCGCTTGCATTACATCTATCCTTATCCGCATATCGATAATCTCATCCCATTGATGGCTGATGCAGAAGCTGGGGGCGTGGTTCCGTACCTAGACATTCCGTTCCAGCATGCGCATCCGGATGTCTTGCGCCGTATGAAGCGCCCTGCCAGCGGAGAAAAGCATCTGGAGCGCATCAGGAAGTGGCGTGAAATCTGCCCAGACCTGACTATCCGTTCATCATTTATTGTGGGCTTCCCAGGTGAGACGGAATCTGAGTTTGAATATCTGCTTGGCTTCTTGAAAGAAGCGCAGTTAGACCGTGTGGGGTGTTTTACGTATTCGCCGGTTGAGGGGGCAGCAGCCAACAGTCTGCCAGGAGCACTGCCTGAGGGCATCAAGGAAGAACGCCGTGAAAGGTTGATGGCTGTGCAGGAAGCGGTATCGTTGGTGCGTATGGAAAGCAAGATCCGAAACACACAGCGGGTGATTGTTGATGAAACCGTCCGTGGAGGGGCGGTTGCCCGGTCTATGGCAGATGCCCCGGAGATTGACGGTATAGTCCATGTCAGCAAACCCAAGGGGAACCGTAAGAAATTGGTACCGGGCGATATGATTGATGTGCTTATCGATGGCGCTGACGCACATGACCTGTGGGGCCAATGGATACCCGATTAATGTCGAATTTTGGAGAATAAGGATTGTGGAAAAGAAGTTGTCGATTGAAACCCGGATCAACCACAGTGACTATGTGCCACCTGCGGGATTCAGGTCGTATGCAGAGCCCATGTACCGTGGGTCAACGGTGCTCTTTAAGAATCTGAAGGAATTGCGTGAGCGTTCGTGGATGAGCCGGGAAGGGTATTCGTATGGGTTGCATGGGACACCGACGACCTTTACGCTAGAAGCGCAGCTCGCTGAAATCGAAGGCGGCAACCATACGCTGTTGACCCCAAGTGGGCTTTCTGCCATTTCGGTGGTTGACCTTGGCCTCTTAAAAACAGGGGATGATGTTTTGATTCCGGATGACGCTTACCGGCCGAACCAGGATATGGGGCATTGGCTGGCGAGCCAGTTCGGCATTTCCGTGCGTTTTTATGACCCGATGGTGGGGGCTGGTATTGCTAACCTGATCCAGGAAAATACGAAGCTCATTTGGACGGAGGTACCTGGCTCCATCACAATGGAAGTGCCTGATTTACCAGCGATTTCCCAGGTAGCACATGAAAAGGGTGTCTTGGTTGCGTTGGACAATACATGGTCTGCCGGTTTGGTCTATGACGGTTTTGCGCATGGTGCGGATATCATTGTCCATGCATTGACGAAGTACCAAGGGGGATCGTCTGACCTCCTGATGGGTGCTGTCATTGTGCGCGAGAAAGCTTTGTTTGAACGCATCGGCCTAGCGTACCAGCGGTTGGGTATAGGGGTGAATGCAGATGACGTCGCACGGGTTTTACGCAGCCTCCCAACGATGAAACTGCGTTTTGAACATTCGGGCGCATCGTCCCTTGTGGTAGCTGATTGGCTCCAGACCCGGCCTGAAATCGACAGGATACTGCATCCAGCCTATCCCGATTGTACGGGGCACGAATTTTTCAAGCGTGATTTTACGGGAACCGGTGGCCTTTTCTCATTCCTTTTCAAAGAACAATACACGGGTGAGCAGATTGACCGCTTCATCGAATCCTTGGAATTGTTTGGGCTGGGATTCAGCTGGGGTGGTACGCACAGTCTGGCGGTTCCTTATGCAATCAGTAACAAACGTATTGGCTGGCATTTCCCGCACAGGCATGTTGTGCGCCTCTATATCGGCATGGAGGATACGAAAGATCTGATTGCAGATCTGGAACAGGCGTTGCAGAAGTTGTAGTCGGCTCTAACGAGTGCGTCGTCTGAGGGTGGCGATAAGTTTTTCGGGGTCACCCTCGCAGATCAGGTTATCAATCCGGGTATTTCGCATGAAGTCCTGTGCTTCGAAGTAGCGGAAAGCGTCCATCAGGCGGTCGTAGTAGCCTTTGACGTTGAAAAGGCCGATCGGCTTTTGGTGGAAGCCCAGCTGGAAGCCCGAGAGCGTCTCGAAATATTCTTCCAAAGTACCGATGCCGCCTGGTGCGGCAATGAAAGCATCGGATGCTTCAATCATACCGGCCTTGCGCTCTTGCATATCTTTGACGATATGGAGTTCAGTGATGCCGTGGTGCGAAAGGCCTTTGGAGTCCAGATGTTCCGTCATAATGCCGATGACCTTACCACCATGGTCAAGCACCTCATCAGCGATGATGCCCATCTGTCCTGCATGGCTGCCGCCGTAGACGAGGGTGAGACCGTTTAGGGCAATGGCTTTACCTAGGTTTCGCATTGCTTCGGTATAGACGGGGAGAGCGCCCATGGAGGAACCGCAATATACGCAGACTTTTTTCAGCATGGTGTTGGAGAAATCAGGCAGTTTAGAAAATCGAACTATACCGCAGAATGCACACAATTGGCTGGCAGATGCGGGGACTGCTGGACCAATTTCTGGTAGAGTAACTTCGATAAAACATAGGCCTTATGTTTCCTACTTCTCGATGGGGGATCCAAGGCGTAACTATAGGTGGTGAACCATGATAGTATCCAGAATCCTTTCTGCGGTGAAAGATGCCGCATCTGAAAAGTCCCCCGGCAAATACACGGCGACGCCTTCCCAGTGCATGGATCCGGTTGCCCGTTATGGGATGGTCACTTCCCCCAACTATATGGCGTCTAATGCTGGCCTTGCCGTGTTACGGCAAGGGGGTAACGCCGTTGACGCAGCCATAGCGGTTGCCGCTACCATGAATGTTGTCTATCCGATGATGACGACATTGGGTGGCGACAACTTCTGGCTGATCTACAATGCCAAGGAAAAGCGTGTCAGGGCATTAAATGCCAGCGGTCGGGCAGGTTCCAAAGCAACCATTGCCTTTTACCGGGAAAAGGGATACCAGAATATCCCATCGAGGGGGTATCTCGCTGCAGTTACCGTGCCGGGCGCAGTCTCAGGTTGGGACGCCGCGCATACCTATGCTAAAAACCATATGGCCAATAAGGGATTGGCGTGGGAAGTACTCTTTGATGATGCCATCCTGTATGCGAAGGATGGTTTCCCTGTCACGCCATCTTTAGCGCGCTGGCAGGCTATCAATACTGACCCCAATGACACCGAGTTCCGTAACCTGCAACGTTTTGCCGCGTTCAAGAAGATGTACTTGAAGCCGGATGGTTCACCCTACCGTGTGGGCGAAGTCATGTACCAGCCGCAGCTTGCAAAGACGTACCAGACTATTGCTGAAAAAGGGGCGGATGAATTCTATAGGGGTTCCTTGGCTAAGGCGATTGTCGATGACGTTGCTGCCAATGGCGGGGTGCTGACGTATGAGGATTTTGCCAACCACAAGGCCGATTGGGTGGAACCGCTTTCCGTAGAATACCGTGGCTATACGGCGTACAACCTGCCACCGAATTCGCAGGGTATGGCAGCGCTCAGTATTTTGAATATCCTGAAAAATTTTGATGTCGCTTCCTTGGGTGAGGGAACTGCTGACTATTACCATTTGATGGCTGAAGCCACTAAAGAGGCATTCATTGACCGCGACAAGTACCTGAGTGATCCTGTGTTTACCGAGATTCCGCTTGGTCAGTTGCTCTCAGATGCACACGGGAAAGAACAGGCGGCACGTATTGATATGGAATATGCTCACCAAGGGCTACCGCCATTGGATCCCAAAGGCGATACGGTTTGGATTGGTGTGGTCGACAAGGATGGCAATGCCGTGTCATTGATCCAGTCGATCTACCATGATTTCGGCTCAGGCATAGTGGCGGGGGATACCGGGGTGCTTCTCCAGAACCGTGGGTCGTTTTTTTCCTTGGATCTGAACCATGTCAATTCTCTGGCACCGAAAAAGCGCACATTCCATACATTGATTGCCGGCATGCTCTTAAAGGATGAGAAGCCGTTTCTGGTCTACGGTACGATGGGTGGCGAAGGGCAGCCACAGAGCCAGACGGCTATTGTCACGCGGGTTGTGGACTTTGGAATGTTCCCTCAGGACGCCATTGCAGCGCCACGCTGGCTAAATGGCAGGACATGGGGTGCGGCTTCCAATACCTTGAAGATTGAGGGACGTGTGCCGCAGACGGTTTTTGATGAGTTGGCCAGACGCGGCCATCCCGTTGAAAAGGTAGGGGATTTTACTGATGCATTGGGTCATGCCGGTGCGATTATGGTTGATCCGGAAACGGGGTTGCGTTATGGGGCAACGGACCCTAGGAGTGATGGGTTGGCGGTTGGCTATTAAGGAACTTGTTCCCGTCCAAGGAGGACGGGAACATAGCGCAAGCGGTTACTTCTTGGCTGGTGTGGTGGGGGTCAGGCGTGTCAGGCCACCCATATAAGGCTGCAATGCCGTAGGGATGGTGACGCTGCCATCAGCCTGCTGGAAGTTTTCCAACAAGGCAACCAGGGTACGGCCGACAGCAAGTCCTGAACCATTCAAGGTATGGACGAGTTCTGGGCGGTTCTTGCCTGCCCTGAAACGTGCTTGCATACGTCTTGCCTGGAAGGCCTCGCAGTTGGAAACCGACGAGATTTCTCGGTATGTGTTCTGGGCTGGTAGCCAGACTTCCAGATCATAGGTTTTTGCAGCAGAAAAGCCCATGTCGCCGGTGGACAGTGAAACAACGCGGTAAGGCAGACCCAGTTTTTCCAGGATGCGGCCGGCGTTTTTGACCATTTCTTCCAGGGTTTCATAAGACTTTTCAGGGTGGACAACCTGCACCATTTCCACCTTGTCAAACTGGTGCTGGCGGATCATCCCACGGGTATCACGTCCGTAACTGCCTGCTTCTGAACGGAAGCAAGGCGTATGGGCTGTGAGCTTAATGGGCAGTTGGTCTTCTGGGATGATTGTGTTGCGTATGGTGTTGGTCAATGTGACTTCTGCCGTTGGGATCAGGTACAGGGTGTCACCATCTTCACCGCCGCGTTTCGTTGCAAAAAGGTCTTCGGCAAATTTAGGAAGCTGGCCTGTACCATAGAGGCTTTCAGGGTTGACCATGTATGGGGTATAGCATTCCGTGTAGCCATGTTCCATTGTCTGGGTGTCGAGCATGAACTGAGCCAATGCGCGGTGCAATCGGGCCATGTTGCCACGCATCAGGCAAAAACGTGCACCAGAGAGTTTGGCTGCTGTTTCAAAATCAAGGCCTAGTGGTGTACCGACATCAACGTGGTCTTTGACTTCAAAATCAAATGTGCGCGGCGTACCTACACGGCGCACTTCTACATTGGCGGATTCATCTACGCCGACAGGGACAGATTCATGCGGGATGTTAGGGATGGCCAGCATGAATGCAGAAATCTTTTCCTGCAGTTCGGCGAGGGCGGCTTCATTGGCCTTGAGCTTGGCACCGATGCCACCAACTTCGGCCATGATGGCGGATGCGTCTTGACCACTCTTTTTGAGGGCGCCGATTTGCTTAGAGAGCGTGTTGCGCTTGGCCTGCATGTCTTCGGTTTCTGTCTGGAGCTGGCGGCGGGTTGCTTCCATTTCATTGAAAGCGGCGATATCAAGGTCGAAGTTGCGGGTCTTGAGTTTTGTTGCAACGCTTGCAATGTCCTTGCGGAGAAGTTGGATGTCAATCATGGTATGAAGGAAAATGTGAACCAAAAAGAATATTCTAGCAATTTGATGCACCTTCTGGCGCTTTTGTCGGCTGGATTAAAGGCTGAGGCACTCAGGTATTGGCAAAACGACCACACCTGTGGCTCTGTGTTTTGTTCTGCCACACTTGGGCGTAAAACTCATTTACTTCTATGCATTATCTTGCAATAATGGACAAGCTGTAACGGCGGTGCCGTTGCGGCGCAAAAGCATGAGAGAGCAGATAGCCTGCACTATGGGGGTGTAGGAAGTGTTTCTTGTGCCTTACTACACAGTGACTGACTGTGAATTTGCATTGACTTTTATATTTATTTGATTGGATCTTTCAAAATGACACAGACTCTTCAAGAATTCCTCGATGGCGTAAAACAGCGCGATCCACACCAGCCTGAATTTCATCAGGCAGTTACCGAAGTGATGGAAAGCATGTGGCCTTTTATCGAGGCTAATCCAAAATACCAGAGCCAGGAACTCCTGCGTCGTCTGGTTGAACCAGAACGCATCATTCAGTTCCGTGTTTCTTGGGTCGACGATAATGGCCAGGTTCAGGTCAATCGTGGCTACCGTATCCAGCATAGCTCCATGATTGGGCCTTACAAGGGCGGTCTGCGTTTCCACCCATCTGTCAACCTGTCTATCCTGAAGTTCCTGGCATTTGAACAGACTTTCAAGAATGCACTGACTACACTGCCAATGGGTGCAGGTAAGGGTGGTTCTGACTTCGATCCAAAGGGCAAGAGCGACAACGAAATCATGCGCTTCTGTCAGGCATTTGTTTCCGAACTGTTCCGCCATGTTGGCGCTGATACAGACGTCCCTGCTGGTGACATCGGTGTTGGTGGCCGTGAAGTGGGTTACATGGTCGGTATGTACAAGAAACTGGCAAACCGTACCGACTGCGTCTTCACCGGTAAGGGCTTGGCTTTCGGTGGTTCCCTGATCCGTCCAGAAGCAACCGGTTACGGTACTGTTTACTTTGTTGAAGAAATGTTGAAACGCGTCGGCATGAACCTCAAGGGTATGCGTGTTGCAATTTCTGGTTCCGGTAACGTTGCCCAGTATGCTGTTGAAAAGGCAATGCAGCTGGGTGCTAAGGTTGTGACCGTTTCTGACTCCAACGGTACTGTTGTTGACGAAGAAGGCTTTACCCCAGAAAAACTGGCTAAGCTGATGGAAATCAAGAACGTTCGTTATGGCCGTTGCAGTGAATATGCAGCAGCTGTCAACGCAAAGTACTATCCAGAATCCCGTCCATGGTTTGTTCCAGTTGACGTTGCACTACCTTGCGCAACCCAGAACGAACTGGATGAAAACGATGCTAAGACCCTGATTGAAAACGGCGTAATCTGCGTTGCTGAAGGTGCAAACATGCCTTCTACCATTGAAGCAGCTAAACTCTTCGAATCGCGGGGTATCCTGTATGCACCAGGTAAGGCTTCCAATGCAGGTGGTGTTGCAACGTCTGGTCTGGAAATGTCTCAGAATGCAATCCGCTTGTCCTGGACCCGTGAAGAAGTCGATCAGAAACTGAACGGCATCATGAAGGCTATCCATGATCAGTGCGTCAAGTATGGTACCCGTCCAGATGGCACCATCAGTTACATTACCGGTGCAAACGTTGCCGGCTTCGTGAAAGTTGCTGATGCAATGCTGGCACAGGGTGTCATCTAAGTCTGGTTTAAAGAACCTTGAAAAGGAGGCCCGCTTCGGCGGGCTTTTTTCGTTTGCCAGAAGGGGCAACCAGTTGGTTTTTTGGGGGGCTGATTCTTGGTGTACTTGGGAGATATGGGGGTATGTCCTATTCGCGACATATCTCAAAATAGTAATTATTGCGTACGCGCTTGATGTTATTTTTTCCGTACTGCCAGCAAAGTGAATCAAATGATTTACAAAGAAAAAAGGATGTCCGAAGACATCCTTTTTAGTATCTGGCGCGGCTGGCAGGAATCGAACCCACGACCTCTTGGTTCGTAGCCAAGCACTCTATCCAGCTGAGCTACAGCCGCGAAAGTTAAGATTATACAATAATTTTCTTATTTGTACAGCTTTTTTTATTTTTTCTGTTTTTCTGTGGCGCTTTTGGTGCTTTGCAATATTTTTGGAGGCGCATGTGTACAGGACGGATAGAGTATCATATGAAATTCGTGTTTTTGGCAGGTTCCTGCTGTTTCCCATACGTGGTTAGGTTTTGTAATTATGGACTTTCACCGTAAAGGTCGACTTTCGGCGCTGATGGCTGTGTTGCTATCGGTTTTTTTAGTGACACCGTCTTTGGCAGCAGCTTCTACACCTGCTTCTCTTGTTGCGCAAAAAAAGCCAACTAAAGGCAAAGCCGTAGAGAAGAAAGGTAAAGATGCGGATAAAGGTAAGACGTCTTCCTCAGACGACGAAAAGGAAGAAGACAAAGATGCCAAAAAGTTCGATCCTAACCTGCCTGCTATCGATTTGAGCAGCGATTTGATGTACAAAATCCTGCACGCAGAGTTTGTTGGGTATTACGGGGACAAGAATGGGTCTTTTGAAGAGATGATGGCAGTAGCGCGTGAAACTCGCGATCCTCGTTTGGCAAAGCGTGCGGCTCAGATTGCTGTCACAGAAAAAGATGCTGAAAAATCCTTGGCTGCAGTCCGTTTGTGGGCAAAATCATCCCCTGATTCGGATGAAGTCGAGCAGTACCTGGTCAATTTCTTAGTTCTAAATAACCGGCTTGATGAAATCAAGGAACATTTTGTAGATAGACTCGCGCATGCAAAAGACGATGCAAGGCGTGCGACTTTGTTCTTGCGGCTGCAACAGGCCCTGGCCAACTTTACGGATAAGGAAACTGCTTTCAAAGTACAGGAAGAGGTCTTAAAACCTTACGACAACAATGCCGATGCGCATGTGTCGTTGGCTGTTAGCGCTTTACAAAAGCGTGACAACGCACGTGCAATTGTTGAAGCGGAGCGCGCATTGGCTATCAAGCCGGATTCGCAGTTGGCCGTACTCACGAAAGCGCAGGCAGTTGGTGACGTCAACCGTGCTTTAGACATCATGGCGCAATTTTTGAAGGCCTATCCTGAAGCCCATGAAGTCCAAGTTGCCAATGCCCGCCTCTTGGCGAGTGAAAAACGCTATGAACCCGCGCTGGTGGCATTTGAACAAGTGGTCAAACAGGCACCTAAAGATAAGATGGCCTTGTATTCGTTAGGGCTGCTTTGCATGGAGCAGGGCAAAAACGATCAGGCTGAAAAGTATTTCTCGCAGTGGTTGAAGGTTAACGAAGAAACACCGAAAGACGCTGATGCTACCAGTACGGAAGAGGGGCCTGATGCCGAAACGATGCAGGTTTATCTCCTGCTTTCGCAGGTGACGGAGGATGCTGGACGCTATGACAGGTCGCTTTATTGGTTGGGTCAGATGCCGCCAGACGCGACAGAAGAAATCTTGATGATGCGCGATGTGCGCAGAGCCCAGGTCTATGCCAAGAAAAACGATATGGCGAAAATGCGCCGCGTGATGGATGATTTGGCCAAGCGTTATCCTGACGACAAAGAAAAGATCCTGTTGACTGAGACCCAGATTTTAAGGAGCCTTAAACGCTATCAGCAGGCATATACTCTGCTGAAAATGGAGTTGCCGGATTATCAGCGTAGTACAAACGTCCTGTATGATTTTGCGTTGACGGCAGAATTTGTCGGTCAGTATGCTGAGATGGAGAATGTGTTAAGGCAGGTCATGGTCTTGGATCCGACATTCCACCATGCTTGGAATGCGTTGGGTTATTCGCTGGCAGATAGGGGCATCCGATTGGAAGAAGCGAAGGGCTACATTGAAAAGGCACTTGAGCTGGCACCTAATGACCCTTACATTATAGACAGCCTGGGTTGGGTATATTACCGCTTAGGGGACTTGGATGAAGCCGAAAAGATATTGCGCAAGGCGCAGGCTTTAAACGATGAAGCAGAGATTGCCGTGCATTTGGGGGAAGTGCTGTGGATGAAAGGGCAACGAGAGGAAGCCTTGGTGTTTTTCTCGAAAGCACGTGCAAAAGATCCGAAAGATGAATCGCTTGCCAAGACGTTGAAGCGCCTGAAAATCACGCCTGCTGCCATGAAAGGAGTAAAACAATGACCATCTCACACGTTGTTGCGATGGCGGAAAACCGCGTGATTGGCAAGGACGGGCAGATGCCTTGGCATATCCCTGGTGAGCAGAAAATCTTCAAGGAATTGACACTTGGCAGAATCCTGGTTTTAGGCAGGAAGACGCATGAATCCATTGGGCGTGTCTTGCCGGGAAGGACGACAGTCATTGTGACCCGACAGCCAGGTTACCAGGTGCCAGGTGCTCATGTAGTGCATAGTGTCGATGAAGCGTTGGCTCTGGCGAAAGAGTTGGGTAATGATGATATTGTCATTGGTGGCGGGGGAGAATTGTTTGCGCAAACCCTGCCGATAACTGATAGAATCTACCTGACAGTCGTGCATCGTTCCTTCGATGGTGAAACTGTTTATCCTGAGATGCCTGAGGGGCAATTCGTTGAAATCTCAAGGAAAGAGATAGAAGCATCCATTCCCTACGCTTTCATTGAGTACCACCGAAAATAGCCTGTCCATCCCGGGAAGGATAGTTGCGTCTCTATAAAAGAGGCTTCCAAAGGAGTGGGATGGTGATGGCTTTTTTGCGCCTTGCTATGGATGCAAGCGTTGCTGTCCTGCCGGTTGCCGGTATCGTTTCCAAAAGGCAAGTGTGGTTGCATTCCGTATAACGGGATGTGTGCCTGAACTGAGCTGCCCGCTTGTCCTTGGACATCTGGAGAATACATGAATACAGACTTGAGTTACGAAGACGAATTGGTGCGTAATATCATTTCCATCAGCATCAATCCCGAAATAGCCCAGCTGGCGAAAAAGCTGTTTGCTGATGCAACATGGGTTCAGAACATCCCTGACTATCTGCTGATGCGTGCTGATGCCGAGATTACGGTTGCCTACAATGAGCTCGATGAAGCCGCGTGCGAGTGGCTACACCAAGAGTTGCTGAAAAGGGGGAAACATAGCGTCGCAGGGACATTGGCTGGTTTGCGGGAAGCATCCAGGAATCCAGCTAATATCCAGATCAACAGTTTGATGGTGGCAGCACAGGCAATCAGGGAATACCTGCGCCGTGACTGTATTGACGGTTGGATCTATGCCGTTGGCCAGAACGGTGAGCATACCCCTTGGCTTGTAACTGAAGTCTCCTTTTTGGAAGCATCCAATGCGCCGCCATGTGTTGCTGTTTACTTGGCAGCTAACGGCATTGTGACGCGTAAGGATGACTATCTCCGTGCGTCGACCCAGACGTTCTTTTTCTTTTCGGAAGACCTGCAGAACAAGCGTGTTGCTGAACTGTTGGGTTCTAAAGGCTTTATCAAGGAAACGGAAGACCTGAAAGAAGAATACCTGCTTTCCATGCAGAAGTTTGCCGATATCCTGCCAGCCAAGAATGAACAGTTCTGGGCACAGGGTGTGGGTCTTGAAGTGAATATGGAAGAGCGTACCCCTTATCCGGAACGCGTACCTTTGGATGCTCCTTGCCGCGTTATTAATGATGAAGGGCTGATCCAGCGTCGGTTCTTTACCAAGGGGACTTACCCGTGGTGGGAAAAATTCGGTAAATCGCAGTGTGAGATTCCCATCCACCCTGTCATCCTGTGTTTCAACCTAGATACGCACACGCATATGTGGATGCATGTGAAGAACCTGACCCCTTACCAGTATGATGCCTCCCTGCGTGACAAGCTGATCTTGCCGGAAGAACACCGTGACCTGATTGATATTCTGACGCTCGACATGGATATCCTGATGGATGATATCGTTGCAGGCAAGTCCGGTGGCACTACTATCCTGTGTATGGGGGCGCCCGGTTTGGGTAAGACGTTGACGGCTGAAGTGTACTCGGAAGTCGTTGGCCGTCCGCTTTACCGCGTCCATTCCGGCCAGTTGGGAGTTGAATCCGACAAGGTCGAAAAGAATTTGGAAAAGGTCTTGAAACGCGCCCAGCGCTGGGGGGCAATCCTCCTGATTGATGAGGCTGACGTCTATATCCGCCGCCGAGGGAACGATATTGACCACAATGCGGTCGTTGCCTCGTTCTTAAGGACGTTGGAATATTTCCATGGGTTGCTGTTCTTGACGACCAACCGTGTGGATGACGTGGATGACGCAATCATCTCACGGTGTATTGCGACCATCCGGTATACGGTACCAGTCCCTGAAGATGCAAAGCGTATTTGGCGTGTGCTGGCAGATCAGTTCCAGTTTGCCCTGACGGACGAACTGATTGATGAGCTGGTTGTCCGTTTTGATGGGATCTCAGGCCGAGACATCAAGGAACTGATCAAGTTGACGGCAAAATGGTGCCGCCAGAAGAAGATTTCCCCATCGATCAGGGTCTTCAATACATGTGCCCAGTTCCGTGGGCTGTAATGCAATAGGAATGATGATTTTGGGACTGCCTGATCGGGCAGTCCTGTATTGAAAGGAAAAGGAAGTAGAAATGGAATTTAAGATGAACCGCGCCTACCTGATTGACACACTGAAACGCCAGGGTGTCTGCGCCAGTGTAATGAGTACGGCACAGGGGTTGCGTTATGAATACATCACGCCGGATGGCCTGGGTATCAGCCATGGCGAGATTACTGCTTGGCCTGCATTGAAGTTGCGTGGTTTGGGTGATGAAAAGTGGGCAGACGTCCGTGCAAAACTGAAAGCAGGGAACCTCACGCATGATGATGTGAAGGGCACGGAATTCTTTTACCTGCATGAAGATGTTACCCGTGGCGATGCAGCGAATGCCGTAGAGTTTTTCAAGGGCATGCTGGCATTGCCGGATTCCATGGAACTCGATATCTATTGCCTGTGTGACATGACCAACCCCAAGGCAATTCCTGCTTTCTTTAATGAAGAAAAGGATTTCCTGGCCGCTTTTGCCAAAGCCTACTGCCGCGAAGCGATTGCCTGGGACGAACTTGATGAAGAATATATGGAAGACGTTGTTCAGCGCCTGGATGCTGAATTCGGGGAGTTCCAGTACTTGGCGTACTCTTGATTTTTGAATTGCTGTTTTGACCAAACAGTGGGGTGAGAAGGCATCAAACCTTCCACCCCATTTTGGTTTTGCGCATGCGGTTTAACCTTTGCGGTCAATCAGCCACTGGCATAGCAGGGGGACGGGGCGTCCCGTTGCGCCTTTATTTTTGCCGCTGGTCCATGCGGTACCTGCCACATCCAAGTGTGCCCAAGTGTATTGCTTGGTAAAGCGCTCCAAAAAGCACGCTGCAGTGATGCTGCCTGCTGGACGCCCACCGACGTTCGCCATATCAGCAAAGTTGGAATCGAGCTGTGACTGGTAAGCATCGTCAACCGGTAGCCGCCAGAGGGGATCGTTTGTCGACTTGGCGGCTTGGGTGAGTGCTGCGGCCAGTGCTTCGTGTGCTTCATCGTCCCGGGTAAAGAGACCGCTCTTGATATGCCCCAAAGCAATGATGCAGGCACCGGTCAGGGTGGCGATGTCAACGACGGCATCAGGCTTGAAACGTTCTGCATAGGTTAGCGCGTCACAGAGGATTAGGCGTCCTTCGGCATCGGTGTTGAGGATTTCAATCGTCTGCCCAGACATCGAGGTGACGATGTCGCCTGGTTTGTTGGCTTTGCCGGATGGCATGTTTTCGCAGGTCGGGATGATGCCGATGACGTTGGATTTGAGACCCATTTCGCCAATGGCCTTAAACGTTCCCAGGACGGAAGCGGCACCACACATATCGTATTTCATTTCATCCATGCCGGCACCGGGTTTCAGGGAAATACCGCCTGAGTCAAAGGTGATGCCTTTGCCGACGAGCACAGCTGGAGCTTCCTTGGCTTTGCCTTTCGTGTGCTTTAAGATAATGAGCCGTGGTGGTTCGTCACTGCCTTTGGCCACAGACAGGAAACTGCCCATCTTAAGGGATTCAATCTGTTTCTTCTCAAGCACTTCAACGGTAAAGCCATACTGTTTGGCAAGTGACAGGGCTTCTTTGGCCAAGTAAGAAGGCGTACAGATGTTGGCCGGCAGGTTGCCTAAGTCTTTGGCGTAATTCCTGCCTTCGTTGATGGCTTTTGCCTGGGCTAGCGCTTTTTTAACAATAGCTGTATCGGCTGAAGGAATGTACAATACAACCTTTTGGATTTTGTAAGCGGGGGCTTTCTTTTTCTTGAATGCGCCGGGCTGGTATGTCTGGCTGTAAAAGCTGGTTACCAAGGTGTAGACGGTCTCATCCGTGTTGCCATTGACGAGACCCTTTGGAAGCGCGACTAGGACATTTTTGGCATTGATGGGTTTCAATGCACCAGTTAATGTGTCGATGGCTTTTCTAGCATCCTTGGAAGAGCGCTTTTCATCGCCAAGTCCGACAAGGAGTAGCCGTTTGGCGGCAAGACCTTCAGGGGCGTTGGTTAAGAGGACTGTGCCGGGTTTACCGGTGATGTCGCCGGTGGCATAAAGTGCTTGGATGGCTTGGGCTAAACCGTCTGGTAGTGTTTCATTACAGGCGGGTTTTCCGTTGTTATCAATGCCAATTGCCAGGCAGTCGGTCTTAATTGTTTGAAGAGAGTTTTTTTTATCTGCTGATTTTGTGCTAAAGTCCATTGTTTGAATCCTCCGTGTACCATTATAACCGCTCATGATTTTTCAACGTGCGTTAAAACGTGAACTCTATACGACGGCTGCTGGTGTTTTCCTGACCCTGTCGACCATTACCATCACGATGATGCTGATCCGTATCCTGGGCCAGGCGGCCAAGGGTAAGATTGCATCTGATGACGTACTGGCTTTGATTGGGTTCACCTCGTTGAACTACATGCCGATCATCCTGATCCTGACGGCGTTCATTGCGGTATTGCTGGTGGTCACGCGAAGTTACCGCGACTCTGAGATGGTTGTCTGGTTTTCCTCAGGCTTGAGTCTGACGCGCTGGATACGACCTGTCCTTGAGTTTGGCGCACCGATTATCGTTATTGTCGCTATCTTGGGTTTTTCCGTTACCCCTTGGGCATATCGCCAGAGTGCTGAATTCCGTGAACGTTTTGAAAAACGTGAAGACTTGGCCCGCCTCTCGCCTGGGAAGTTCCAGGAATCTGCGATGGGCGATCGCATCTTTTACATCGAATCGATTGATGACAATGGCGAAGACGTGAAAAACGTCTTCATCCATACGATCCGTGACAACCGGTTCAGTACGGTGCTTGCGCAATCCGGTCGTATTTACAACGACAGCAAGGGCGACCGTTTCCTGTTGTTACGCAATGGCTTGCGTTACGATGAGGCGCTTGATAAGTCCGAGTCCGGCTTCATGCGGTTCCAGAAATATACGTCTTTTATGGCTGAGAAAGACGATTTCGTCTATGAACTCGATGAGACATCCACGCGTTCGTTAACGATGAAGGAGCTCCTTGAGCGCCCGACGAGCAAGAAACGGGGTGAGTTGGTCTGGCGAATAGGCCTGCCGTTTATGTGCTTGCTGTTGATGCTCTTGGCCATACCGTTGGGGTTTGTGAACCCCCGTGCGGGACGTTCGTTCAACCTGATTTTGGCGGTACTGCTGTACCTGGCATACAGTAATATGACGAGTTTCTTCCAGAACTTCGTCTCGCATGACCGGATCAATTTTGCGATGGCTTGGTGGCCGTTGCATTTGATCATTGCCATCATCGTTTTCTGCCTGTTTGCGTGGCGTTTGGGGATCAACAGCCCACACCATCCGTATGCCTGGTTTGCCAGCATGCGCCAGAAACGCATCAAGAAACTGGAAGACAAGGAAGGTGACGGCAAATGAGGATTCTGCAGCGTTACTTCCTGACCCAGATCTTAAAGAGTGTCGCATTCGTCCTGATTGCGTTTATCGGGCTTTTTGCATTCTTTGACCTGATTAACGAAATTCCGATTGTTGGTAAGGGACGTTATCATTTGCTTCAGGCATTGATTTATATTGCCTTAGGGATCCCTGCGTATGTCTATGAGCTGATGCCTTTTGCCGTGTTGATTGGCGCCATCTATGCGATGGCGACATTCGCCAACAATTCGGAATTCACCATCATGCGGGTGTCTTCGCTTTCGACTTTCGATGCCGTGAAGATGATGGTGAAGGTGGGTGTCCTGTTCCTGATCTTTACTTTTGCCGTTGGTGAAGGGCTCTCACCAATCACGTCACGCAAAGCTGCTGATTTTAAGAATGCCTTGGTTGAGAAGAGTACGTCGGAAAAACTCAAGACCGGGATGTGGAGTAAGGACATCATCCGTGCGGGTAAGGCCAACCGTCCGATTGGCAACCGGTATATGAATTTCAAGGTCATGCACCCGAATGGTCGCTCTTTTGCGGCTGGTCGCATTTTTGAATTCAACAACAAGCGCGAGCTCGTCAAGGTGATTTCAGCTGAAAAGGGGAAATACCGTGGCGCCAACGTGTGGGTGCTCTCAGGTGTCGAGGTCGAAGAGTTTACGCCACCATCCAATGACAAGGAAAAGAAATATCCTGAGACAGCCCCGCAGGTCAAGCGCACTAAGCTCGATACGATGACGTTAAAGTCCGAGGTGACACCGAAGATCCTAGCGGTGACCTCGATGGATCCCAACAGGATGTCGGCGGTTGAGCTTTTCCGTTACAACCGGCATCTGGAAGAGAACAAACAGGATGCGTCGCTTTATCAGATTGCCTTTTGGAAGAAAATCATCTTTCCGTTCACGGTTTTCGTGATGATGGGATTGGCTTTACCGTTTGCGTACCTGCATTTCAGGACGGGCGGCATAAGCCTGAAGATCTTTGTCGGGATTATGATTGGGATTGCCTTTGTGCTCTTCAACAACCTGTTCTCGCATATCGGCTTGCTGAACGGATGGCCGGCGCTCTTTACCGCTGCCTTCCCGAGCTTTATGTTCTTGGTCTGCGCAATCTATGCCCTATGGTGGGTCGAGCGGCATTAGCTGTACCCAAATTGCGTCCATTGTTCTCTGGTTTTTGCAGTCAGCTTTGTTGAAGGATGGACAGCCAGACTTTCGCAAGCCGTTTGACGGACACTGGGAATGGTGTCCTCAGTTCCTGCGCAAAAAGGGATACCCGTAGCTCTTCCAGCATCCAGCGGTATTCGGTAAGCCTTGGGTTTGCGGGCGCGCCTTTTTTGCGGCGCAATTCCTTCTCCATCCTGAAGTAAGGGGTTGCCGCTTCCTGCCAGAGTGCCATCTGGTTCTTATCGCGTTGCGCATCGTTTCGGCATTTATCAATCCGCACCCCACAGGCTTTCAGATAGCGGGGGAAGTGCTTTAGGCGTTCTAACGGGTTTTCTGCGATGAAGCGCTTCGTCATCAAGCTAGCCAACTGTTCGTTGATGTCCTGTAATGTCTCATCGTGCCCCTTTAAGGACGCCATCTTGCGTTGGACAGTTTGGTATTCGGTCAGGATCTGCTGGATTAAGGAGGCGATTTCGTTGCCGATTAAGCCGATGCGAGCTTTGCCTTCCATGCGTCGTTTTTCGAAGTCGAGCGCTTTTTCTGGCAACGGTGTATACATGAAAGCGGCTTCCAAGGCAGCTTCCTGGATTTGGGCGGCGAGTTCTTCCTGCGTACCCAGTTTCATGAAAAGCATGCCCATGTCAGCTAAGCCACGGATATTCTTGGTCATGAACTTGAGCTGCTCTTTGACCTGCAATGCAAAAAGGCGCCTGACGCCTGCATGGTGTGTGGTTTGGGCGAGCGGTAGTTCATCAAAGACTTCGATTTCACAATGGTCGCCCTTATCGACTAATGCCGGGTAGCCGATCAACGATGCGCTTCCCCGCTTGATTTCTAAGATTTCAGGGAGTGGCTCGAAGTCCCAGGTGGTGATTTTGACGGTACCTGATTGCGTGACAGGGATTTCTTGAGCCGGCAATTCTGCAACGGATGGCGTATTTTGCTGCTTTATGGGCTCGTTTTCTTCGGCTGGTGTTTTTTTCGTGCGCAGTGCAGCCAGTTTCTGGAAGGCATTTCTTGCTTCGTGCCCAAAGTTTGCACGTAAGGTGTCCAGGTTCCTCGAAGCCTCCAACATCCGCCCATAACCATCCACCACCTTAAAGTTCATGAAAAGGTGTACTGGCAGCGTTTCCAGCCTGAAATCGTCTTTTTTAGCGATGGCGTTTGTCTGCTCCCGGATATCCTTGATGATGGCATTAAGCAACGGTTCCTTGCCAAAGGCGTCAGCTTGGTTGATGCGCTCGACAAAACCCTGTGCATAGTCCGGTAACGGGATGCAATGGCGTCGGATTTTCTGCGGGAGCGACTTGATCAGCAGGTGTACTTTTTCTTTGAGCATTCCGGGTACGAGCCATTCGCAACGCTCGGCAGAGACTTGGTTCAAGGCATAAATGGGGATTGAGAGCGTCACACCGTCCCTGGAACTGCCTGGCTCAAAATGGTAATCAAGGGGCATCTCGATACCGGCCGGGCTAATGGTTTTCGGGAAAAGTTCTGTGGTGATGCCTGCAGCCTCATGGCGCATCAAGTCGTCTTTGTTAAGGAATAAGACCTTGGGGTTGTCTTTGACGGCGGTTTTCAGCCATTTTTCAAAGGAAATGCCGTTGAAGATGCCTTTGGGAATGGTCTGATCATAAAAGGCGGCAATCAGGCTTTCGTCAACTAAAACATCATGCTTTCTGGAGCGGTGTTCGATGTTTTCGATTTCCTTGACGAGTTGCTGATTGTGCCGGAAAAAAGCCGCTTTGGTGTCATAGTCGCCTTTGACTAATGCATCCTTGATGAAGATGTCACGCGCCTCATCAGGATTGATTGGCCCATAATGGATTCGCCGTTGGCTGTAGACGGTCAGCCCATAGAGCGTCCCACGCTCCATCGCAGAGACCTGCGCCGGTTTCTTTTCCCAATGGGGTTCACCCCAGGATTTCTTAATCAGGTGCGGAGCGACGCGCTCAATCCATTCTGGTTGGATGTTGGCAATCGTCCTGGCATAGAGCCGGCTGGTATCGATGAGTTCAGCCGCCATAACCCACCGGCCGTTCTTTTTCGCGAGTGCAGAACCTGGCCAGACCCTGAACCGGATGCCCCTGGCACCCAGGAAAACCGCTGCATCTTCTGTTTTGCAGCCCACGTTGCCGATTAAGCCGGTCAAGAGCGCCAGATGGAGTTGCTCGTAGGTGGCCTCAGTCTCGTTGATGCGCCAGCTCCGTTCACGCACGATGGTTAAAAGCTGTGAATGGATGTCATGCCATTCTCGTAGCCTTAGGTAAGAGAGGAAGTGGGCACGGCAGTTTTCTTGGAGTTTGCGGTTGGATTGCTTGTGTTTGACTGCTTCTTCAAACCAGTGCCAGATTTTAAGGAGCCCCAGGAATTCTGAACGGTTGTCTGCAAATTGCTTATGTGCATTGTCTGCAGCATCCTGGGCTTCTAAAGGCCGCTCCCTAGGATCTTGGATGGATAAGGCAGCCGCGATGACCAGCATTTCTTTTAGGCACTGATGCGTTCTTGCGGCGATGATCATCCGGCCGATGCGGGGATCCACAGGCAAAAGGGCTAGTTCCCGGCCAACGGGGGTGATCTGGTTCATGTTGTCCAATGCCCCCAGTTCTTGGAGCAGTTGGTAACCATCGGCAATGGCTTTCTTCATGGGGGGTTCCATGAAGGGGAAGTCGTCAATGTCATCCAACCTTAAGGATTTCATCCGCAAGATGACGGATGCCAAGGAGGAGCGCAGGATTTCCGGCGTCGTATAAGGTTGCCGAGACTGGAAGTCTGCTTCTTCATAGAGCCGGATACAGATGCCGGATTCTACACGGCCACAACGGCCAGAGCGTTGGTTGGCGGCTGCTTGCGAGATTGGTTCAATATGCAGTTGTTCAACCTTGTTGCGGTAACTGTAGCGCTTCACACGTGCTAAACCTGTATCCACCACATAGCGGATGCCTGGGACGGTGAGTGACGTTTCGGCGACATTGGTTGCCAAGATAATGCGCCTGGCGTTACCCGGCTTGAAAATTCTGTCCTGCTCTTGGGCGGAAAGGCGCGCATAAAGTGGCAGGATCTGCACGTGTGGCGGATGCTGTTTGCGCAGGGCTTCAGCTGCATCACGGATTTCACGTTCCCCTGGCAGGAAAACGAGTGCATCACCAGATCCGATGCGGAAGAGCTCATCCACGGCATCGACAATCCCATCCATCAAATCGCGGTTCTGGCGGGCGGCGAGGCGTTCCTTATTGTCATATTCCGTGCCGCCTAAGATGGGACGGTACCAGATGTCCACAGGATAAAGCCTGCCGGAGACTTCAATGATGGGAGCAGGTTTGCCGTTGATCGTAAAGTGTTTGGAAAAGCGCTCCGCATCGATTGTTGCTGATGTGACGATGATTTTTAGGTCGGGCCGCTTGGGCAGGATTTGCTTTAAGTAGCCCAAGAGGATGTCGATGTTAAGGCTCCTCTCGTGGGCTTCATCGATGATGATGGTGTCGTATTGTTTCAGCAACCGGTCTGTCTGGGTTTCTGCCAGGAGGATGCCATCGGTCATCAGTTTGATGCAGGCGTCAGGACTTGTGTGGTCGGTGAAGCGTACCTTATAACCGACCGTGGTGCCCAGTTCCGTGCCTAGCTCACGGGCAATCCGCCTAGCGGTCGTGCTGGCAGCAATCCGTCTGGGCTGTGTGTGCCCGATCATCCCTTTTAAGCCACGTCCGAGCTCCAGGCAGATTTTAGGCAGCTGCGTTGTCTTACCTGACCCCGTCTCACCACAGACGATGATGACTTGGTTGGTTGCAATCGCAATCGCAATCTCCCGCCGCTTGGCCGTAACCGGCAGTTCCTCTGGATAGGCAATCGGGAAGATGCCTTGGGGCAGTGATTTTTCAGGATTTTGCCGAAATTGCCTGCCTTGGCGTGGTTTTTTAGAAAAAGATTCTGAAGCACTCATGTGCGCGCATTATAATCGGGAAATTGGCAAACGACCTAGGTACTGCCTATGACTGGGTATCCGGGGTCATTTTGTATGGACTGAACAAGCATTCCCAAGGTTCAAGATGGAAGAACAGTTTGTGAAGTGGTTACGTTCGGCTGCACCCTACATCCATATGTTTAGGGGGCAGACGTTTGTGGTTGCCTTTCCTGGTGAACTGGTCAAGGATGGCCAGTTGACTGTCTTAGCGCATGATGTGTCGCTTTTACATGCTTTGGGAATCAAGGTCGTCTTAGTGCATGGCCTGCGTCCCCAGGTGGAAGAACAGCTAAACCTGCGCCATGTCAAAAACCGCTATTACAAGGGGATCCGTATCACGGACAATGACGCACTGGAATGTGCGAAAGAAGCGGCAGGGGAACTGCGCTTAGATATTGAGGCGGCATTCAGCCAGGGATTGCCCAATACTCCGATGGCGCACGCTGAGGTGCGCGTCATTTCGGGCAACTTCGTGACGGCTACACCATTAGGCATTATCGACGGGATCAACCTCGAGTGGACAGGTCGGGTGCGTAAGATTGCAGCCGATGCAATCCAGTCGATACTGGATTCTGATGGCATTGTGCTGCTTTCCCCATTGGGCTATTCCCCGACGGGCGAGGCTTTCAATGTCCTGATGGAAGACGTGGCTGTGTCTGCTGCTGATGCACTTGATGCCGCAAAGCTTATTTTCCTCACCGAAACACCGGTCATCACTGATGGGGAAGGCAACCAGATCCATGACATCACGCCACGTCAGGCTGATATTCTGTTGACCCAAGGTAAGGTTGAGGAAAATGCCGGGTATTACTTGAAGTGTTGTATTAAGGCCAGTCTGGGTGGTGTACCCCGTGCGCACCTGGTGCCTTACAGCACGGATGGAGCCATCTTGTTGGAACTCTTTACCCACGATGGTGTCGGTACGATGGTGACGCCGCAGGATGTCGATCTCTTGCGTGAAGCGACAATTAAGGATGTGGGTGCTATCCTGAAACTCATTGAGCCCTATGAAGCCAATGGGACACTGGTTAAACGCAGTCGTGAACTCCTCGAACGCGAAATTGGCCACTTTTCGGTGCTGGAGCATGACGGGGTGATTTATGGTTGTGCTGCGCTTTACCTTTTCCCGGCCGAAAAGATGGCAGAAATGGCGTGCCTGATTGTCGATCCTGAAATGCAAGGTGAAGGTGATGGCGAACGGATTCTAACCCATATGGAAAACAGGGCGAGGAGCTTGGGTGTAGAGACACTCTTTATCCTGACGACGCAGACAGCGCATTGGTTCTTGCAGCAGGGCTTTTCCTATGCCACGGTGGATGATCTGCCGAAAGACAAGAAACGGATTTATAACTGGCAACGCCGCTCGCAGGTGTTGGTGAAAAAGCTGTAACGCTTGTGTAGGAGGAATAAATGGTACGGATGGTGCGTTGCATCAAGTTGGAAAAGGAAGCGGAGGGACTCGACTATCCGCCTTATCCGGGTGAATTGGGAACCAAGCTTTTTGACAATGTATCCAAGGAAGCCTGGGAGGCTTGGAAACGGATACAGACGATGATGGTCAATGAGTACCGCTTGAACATGATCGATCAGTCTGCCCGGAAATACCTGAAGGAACAGATGGAGAATTATTTTTTCGGCGATGGGACGGTCAAGATGGTAGAAGGCTGGAAGCCTGAAAGTCCCAAAGGTACGCCGGAAGACGCAACTGGAAAGGAAGCAAAATGACACTTAAGATTTCCTCACCGGCATTTGCCCACAATGAAATGATGCCTGAAGCCTATACGTGCGAAGGTGCCAATGTTTCGCCACCACTGACGTGGACTGAGCCACCGGCAGGGACGAAAAGTTTTGTCCTGATTTCGGATGACCCAGATGCACCGGATCCGAAAGCGCCTAAGATGGTCTGGGTGCATTGGGTGCTCTACAACATGCCGCCTGAAACTCGGGGACTGCCGGAAGCCGTTGCTGATGAGGCACTGCCAAAAGGTACCATTGCCGGGACGAATGACCGCCAGCATGCCGGCTGGACAGGGCCTTGCCCACCGATTGGTGTACACCGTTATTACTTCAAGCTCTATGCCTTGGATACGATGTTGCCAGATATGGGGCATGTGACGAAGCCGGAAGTCTTGAAACAGATGGAAGGGCATATCTTGGCTCAATCTGAGATGATTGGCCTTTATATCCGAAAGGAAAATATCGGGAAATGATGTGACGCGTGGGGGATATCCCACAGGATTTCTCCCATTCACGTTTTAGGGGTAGAATCCGCATTTGTGCGTTATTGCTAACCCCCAGTTTTTTGGAGTCTCCGTTGAAAAATTATCCACATCCCATCATCGCTAGGGAAGGGTGGCCGTTCATTTTCATATCAGTGGTGGTTTCTGCCGCTGTCGCATGGAAATGGCCTTTGTGGTCGATCCCCCTTTGGCTGATTACACTTTTTGTCATCCAGTTCTTCCGCGATCCCGGGCGTGTTGTACCGGACCTGAAGGATGCGGTGCTGGCTCCGGCTGATGGCCGTATTGTGGTGGTGGAAAAAGCACGCGATGTCTATGCTGACCGGGATGCCCTGAAGATCAGTGTCTTCATGAATGTCTTCAATGTGCATTCCAACCGCTCGCCGGTTGATGGGAAAGTGGAGTCCGTCCATTATTTCCCAGGGTCGTTCCTGAATGCGGCAGTCGACAAGGCGTCAACGGAAAATGAACGCAACGCCATGATCATGACCGCTGAAAATGGCCAGACGGTCACCTGTGTCCAAGTGGCAGGTTTAGTTGCTAGACGCATCCTCTGTTATGCCAAGGAGGGGATGCGTTATGCTCGAGGTGACCGTTATGGGTTCATCCGTTTCGGTTCCCGTGTTGATGTCTATCTGCCGTTAAATGCTAAGCCGATGGTGACAGTGGGCGATAAGGTCTCCGCAACAGAAACCATCTTGGCGCAGTTGCAACCTTAGCCAAAAACTCCGTGATTGATGGCGTAAAACAAGGTAAACTGTTGAAAGTCACGGAGAAAAATACTATGGCAGACGAAAAACCAGCGGGCGGCGATCCAAACCTGGATCCTTTAAGACCCCGCAATAAAAGCATCTACCTGTTACCCAATGCCTTTACCATCGGGTCGCTCTTCTGTGGGATGTACGCGATCATCATGGCCTTGGGCATGGAATTCAAGTCGGCGACCGTCCTGATTTTTGTGTCGATGCTCTTGGACAGCATGGATGGGCGTGTTGCGCGATTGACCCACACATCCAGCGCCTTTGGAGCGGAGTTGGATAGCTTGGCTGATATGGTGGCCTTTGGTGTTTCACCAGCACTCGTCGTTTATGAATGGTCTTTGAAATATATGGACGGGCGCCTGGGTTTGGTGCCTGCCTTCGTCTTGGCGGCGTGTGCGGCGCTTCGTTTAGCCCGGTTCAATACGAATATTGGTATCGTCGACAAGCGGTATTTCCAGGGGCTCCCAAGCCCAGCTGCTGCCGCATTGGTTGCGGGCTTTATCTGGCTGATGGAAGACTTGGGCATTAAAGGCAGTACGGTCTGCTGGTATGCGTGGTTCATCACTCTCTATGCTGGTATTACGATGGTGACGAATGTCCCGTTCTTCAGCTTCAAGGTTATGAACTTCCGAAAGAGCGTGCCGTTCCTGGCGCTGATTCTGGTGGCTTTAATCCTGACAGCGATTACATTTGATCCGCCAACCGCGCTTTTTGGCATCTTCTGCCTCTATGGCTTATCGGGCTATGTGATTTTTGTCTACCGGAAGCTGACGGGGCAGAGTGTCAATATCATCAAGACTGAAGACGAGGCGCACAAGGAAGTCAAATAGGGTGTCTGGTTTTTCCTGACACGTTGTGTGTTGTTTCCCCTCACTTTTTTTCTGGCATCTGGCCAGGAAATCACTATGCTTTGCTGTGAAAGCTGGTGAGATGCGGTATCATTATAGATTCTAGGTAAAAACAACTGAAATAGATTCAAAGGAGTACATTATGGCTGGCACACCAGCAGACTCTTCAGAAGAGAAAATCATCATTTTCGATACGACGCTGCGGGATGGCGAACAGGTCCCAGGCAGCCAGTTGAACACAGTTGAAAAGCTGGAAGTTGCCCGTGCACTGGATGCCTTGGGTGTTGATGTCATTGAAGCTGGTTTCCCAATCTCTAGCCCAGGTGACTATAAATCTGTTGTTGAAATCTCCAAGATTGTCGACAAGCCAGTCATTTCGGCATTGACCCGTGCCCGTGAAAAAGACATCGATGTGGCTGCTGAAGCTTTGCGTTTTGCAAAACGCGGCCGTATCCATACTGGTATTGGTACTTCTGAGAACCACATCCGCTATAAATTCAATTCCACGCCAGAACAGATTTTGGAAGTGGCAGCCAAGATGACGGCATATGCCAGGAAGTATATTGATGACGTCGAATTCTTCTGCGAAGATGCGGGCCGTACCGACAATGCTTACTTGGCTAAGGTCGTTGAAACCGTCATTGCTAATGGTGCAACCGTTGTGAACCTGCCGGACACCACTGGTTACTGTACTCCTTATGAATACGGTGAAAAGATCCGTTACCTGAAAGAAAACGTACCGAATATCGACAAGGCAACCTTGTCTGCTCACTGCCACAACGACTTAGGTATGGCAACAGCGAACGCTTTGGCCGGTATCATGAATGGTATCCGCCAGGTTGAATGTACGATCAACGGTATCGGAGAACGTGCTGGTAATACGTCCCTTGAAGAAATCGTCATGATCCTCAAGTGCCGTAAGGACCTGCCTTTCTACACGGATATTGACACAACCAAGATCGTTAAGACGTCGCGTCTCGTTTCCAATCTGATGCGTATGCCTGTCCAGCCAAACAAGGCGATTGTCGGCCGTAACGCGTTTGCGCACTCTTCCGGTATCCATCAGGACGGTGTGCTCAAGTTCCGTGAAAACTACGAAATCATTGACCCAGCTGATATCGGCCACAGTGATTCTTCCATCGTGCTGACCGCACGCAGCGGGCGTGCCGCATTGGATCACCACCTGCGCCGTCTGGGTTATGTCCTGTCCCCAGAAGAACTCGAAGCATCTTACAAGAAGTTCCTGGTCCTGGCAGACATCCAGAAGTCGGTTTCCGATGAAGACCTGCGCAACCTGGCTGGTTCCGACAAGGAAATGGTTGAAGATGCACGCCGCATCAAGGTGGATTACCTGCAGGTTGTCTGCGGTAAGAGTGCCATTCCGATGGCAACGATCCGTTTGATTATCGATGGTGAAAAACACTTGGCAACTGCTTCTGGTAATGGTCCGATTGACGCCGCCTTAAATGCGGTACGTCAGTTGATCCAGCAGAAGGTGACCTTAGAAGAATTCCTGATCCAGGCGATTACCCGTGGTACCGATGATGTGGGTAAGGTTCACATCCAGGTCGAAAACAAGGGTAAGGTCTATTACGGCTTTTCTGCCAATACCGACATCATTACCGCTTCTGTTGAAGCCTATATTGATGCGGTATCCAAGGTCATTTAAACCAAAAGGTCTGTTTCAAGTTGAAGCGGGAGGCTTAGGCCTCCCGTTCTCATTACCACCAGCCGAACATGGCGCTGCCATCCCGAAGGTCTAAGTCGTCCATGCCCTTTTCGATGTGGCGTACTACCCCGTTGCTGTCAAAGTAAAAGTGCATCATCGAATTCCAGACGCCATCTTCACGGTAGCGGTAAGACCACACTTCCTGTTTCCTTAACCGCAGGTACTCCGCGTCAGACGGGTGCCCGACGGTCAGCAGGACATCCTGCTTGGTGGATTTGTTCACCTTGATCTTCGCAAAACGGGCATCTGTCCTGACATTGCCATACCAAGTCACAATGTTGTTCGCATCCATTTCTGCCATATAGGCATACTGGGCGTATTCATGGGCAGCCCATTCGAGGACGGTACCGCCTTTACCGTCTGGATAGACGTAGCTGGGATTGCCTCTGGCGATATAGACCTGCTGTGCGGTCATGCCCGGTTCAATAGGGGAAGAAGTGAAGGTGGCGCAGCCAGTCATTGAGGCCGCCATGGCCAAGGCCAATACGATTGAACGCAAACGCATCTGAACCTCCTGTTGTGGTGGGATACTTATCAGTTTAGCAGAAAGGTGGGCAATTTAATCGCGCAACAGGAGCGGATCCATTTCGCGCGTGAACCCTTCAACAATACCGTTTCGGTCAAAGTAAATCGTCATCATCGCGTCCCAAACACCGTTTTCCTTGTAGCGGTATGACCAACGCTGCCCATCTTCAAATGTCCATCGGTTCCATTTGGGTGCATGACCGACTAAGCGGATAACGTCTTCTTGGGTGGAGCGACCAGGGATAATCAATGCAAAGCGTTCGTCTGTTAGGACCTGATTATAAGCGACGAGTTTGCCGTCAGTGCTGAAAACAGCCATATAGGCAAATTGCCCCATTTCGGTGGCTGACCATTCCAAGCGCCTGATGTTGCCTTCTTGGTAGGTATAGTCCGGCTGTCCCCTTATGGCGATGAGTTCAGCTTCTGTCATGCCGAGGTAGGGCTTCTGGAAGATAGCGCAACCTGCCAGTAATGATGCGGCTAAAAGGTAGGCGGAAAGTGTTTTTCTCATGGGGCGTTAGTCGCGGACGTAGAGCGGGTCGATACCGTTTTCCAGCCTTTTGACGACACCCTGTTTATCGAAGTGGATGGTCATCATCGAGTTCCACACCCCTTCTTCTTTGTATCGGTAGCACCAGGTATCACTGTCAGATAGGGTGAGGTGTTCGGATTCCATCTTGTTTGGATGCCCGACAGTTTTCAAGACATCGTGTTTGGTGGAAATACCTGGCTTTAACGAATAGAAGCGCTCAATGGTCAACACATTCTCAAATGAAACCAGCCTGCCGTCTGGTGCAATTTTTGCCATATACGTGTATTGGCCAGTGGCTGGGGCTGTCCATTCTAATGTGCGGGTGCCGTTTTCTTCAAATTCAGCATTGGGCGTACCACGCATACTAATGACTTCTTCTTCCGTCATACCCGGTGTTGGTATGGAGAGGGAGGCGCAGCTGACCAGTAAAGCCAGGAGACTTACCGCTAAGAATCCTGAAAGACGCATTGAAGCCCCTGTTATTCACGTAAGTAGAGTGGGTCTAGGCCGTTTTCAAGCCGCTTGACGACACCGTTTTGGCCGAAGTGGATGTGCATCATCGAATCCCAGATGCCGCTTTCCTTATAGCGGTACGTCCAGACTTCCTCGTCAACCAAAGGCAGGTAGTCGGACTCGAGCTTGTTTGGATGCCCGACGACCTTGATGACGTCATCTTTGGTGGAGACTTCCGGTTTGATGGTGGCGAATTTTTCAACGGTCAACACCTGTTCGAAAGAAACCAGTTTGCCGTCCGGGGCGATTTTAGCCATATAGGTATACTGGTTGGAATTGTTGGCCGTCCATTCCAGGATGCGGATGTCACCATCGGCCATTTCATAGGTGGGTTTACCGCGCATATCAATGAGTTCGGTTTCTGTGATGCCAGCTTGCGGCCGTTGCATGGATGCGCAGCCGGTAAGCATCAGGGTGGATAAGGCGGCAACGCCAATCAGGGTACGGGAGAATTGTTTCATGGGAATTCCTTAAAACACCGTTGTCTGGAAAGTTGTTCTAAGGTTACACCGTTTCCAAACATTCTGGCACCATGCCTATTCAGCAGGTTGGGAAAAGCAGACAAAAGGGTGTTTCTGTGCCGCCAGTATGCTGTTTTTAAGGGATTTTCCCGGACTTCTATTGTTCAGAGGGTTTGTTTAAGTTAGAATTGCTATCTTAGCTGAGAATAAAGCTATTGTTGATTGTTTTAACACGGCAGTTGGGGTAAGTCTCCTTTTGCCGCATGTGAGGAAAAGATATTATGGCATTGCTTAAAGAAGATAAGGCTGCAATCGTTGCTTCCAACGCACGTAGCCAGAACGATACCGGATCCCCTGAAGTCCAGATTGCATTGTTGACCGCTCGTATCAATGACTTAAACGGTCACTTCAAGATCCATCAGAAAGACCACCACTCCCGCCGTGGCCTGATCAAGATGGTTAACCGCCGCAAAAACCTGCTGGCATACCTGCGTAACAAGGACATCAACCGTTATCGTGAACTGATCGCTAAGCTGGGTCTGAGAAAATAATTTCCAGCACAATGGATTCTCTTAAAAATGCCTGCGTCATCCCCTTGGCGTGGGCTTTTTTATTAAAAAATAAGCTGTAGGAAGATTTTTGGCTGTTGGAGAAGTCATCCAAAAGCCTTGTTGTGAGGTGAACGGCAGCACCTGAAATCCTGCCGGAGAAAACTGAAAGGAATTAAATGTCTAACAAAGTAAGTAAGACTTTCCAGTATGGCCAGCATACGGTGACACTGGAAACAGGTGAAATCGCACGTCAGTCTAGCGGTGCCGTATTGGTGAAGATGGAAGACACCGTTGTGTTGGCGACTGTCGTTGCAAAAGATGCGAAACCAGGTCAGGATTTTTTCCCGCTGACTGTTGACTATATTGAAAAAACCTATGCTGCTGGCCGTATTCCAGGCAGTTACTTCAAACGTGAAGGCCGTCCTTCTGAAAAAGAAACCTTAACTTCCCGTCTGATTGACCGTCCCATCCGCCCACTGTTCCCTGACGGTTATTTTGATGAAGTCCAGGTTATCGTCCATGTGCTGTCCGTTAACCCAGAAATCGATCCAGATATCCCATCGATGATTGGTGCGTCTGCTGCACTGTGTGTATCTGGTATCCCGTTTAACGGTCCATTGGGCGCCTGCCGCGTTGGTTATATCGATGGCCAGTATGTCCTGAATCCAACCACTTCCCAGTTGCCACAGTCCAAGCTGGATTTGGTTGTTGCCGGCACCGAACAGGCTGTCTTGATGGTTGAATCAGAAGCACAGGAATTGCCCGAGGATGTGATGTTGGGCGCTGTGGTTTATGGCCACGAACAGATGCAGAAGGTCATCGAAGCGATTGATGACCTCGTTGAAGAAGGTGGTAATCCAGAATCTGGTTGGGAACCACCAGCCAAGAATGAAGCATTGATTGCTGATGTGACCCGTCTAGCTGAAGACCGTTTGCGTTCCGCATACCAGATCCGCCAGAAACAGTCCCGTACCACGGAACTGCGTCATGTCTATGATGAAGTCAACGCTGCTTTGGCTGCTGAAGCGGAAAGCAAAGGTGTGGAAGCACCAGATACCGTTGAAGTGGGCAATATTCTGTTTGACTTGGAAGCCAAGATTGTCCGCTCTCAGATTTTGGAAGGAGAACCACGTATCGACGGGCGTGACACCCGGACAGTGCGTCCAATCACCATCCGTACCGGTGTGATGCCAAGGACCCATGGTTCTGCTCTCTTTACCCGAGGCGAAACCCAGGCATTGGTCGTTGCAACCTTGGGTACTGCCCGTGATGCACAGAAGATTGATGGCTTGACCGGTGAATACACCGACACCTTCATGATGCACTACAACATGCCGCCGTTTGCAACTGGGGAAACCGGTCGTGTCGGTTCGCCAAAGCGCCGTGAAATCGGTCATGGCCGTTTGGCAAAACGGGCATTGAAAGCTCTCTTGCCATCCCAGGAGGAATTCAGCTATTCCATCCGCCTGGTTTCTGAAATTCTAGAATCCAACGGTTCTTCTTCCATGGCATCTGTCTGCGGTGGTTCGCTCGCTCTGATGGACGCTGGTGTACCTATCAGGAGCCATGTTGCGGGTATTGCAATGGGGCTGATTAAGGAAGGTAATCGTTTTGCTGTTTTGACCGACATCCTGGGTGATGAAGACCATCTGGGTGATATGGACTTCAAGGTGGCCGGTACTGCAAGTGGTGTGACAGCCCTTCAGATGGACATCAAGATCCAGGGTATTACCAAGGAAATCATGCAGGTTGCATTGGCACAGGCGAAAGAAGGCCGTATGCATATCTTGGGTCTGATGCAGGAAGCGATGCCTCACTTTAAGACCGAATTATCCAGTTTTGCGCCACGCCTGATTACTTTCCGCATCAACCCTGAAAAAATCCGTGATGTGATTGGTAAGGGTGGTGCTGTAATCCGCACGCTGACTGAAGAAACTGGTGCCCAGGTCGATATTACCGATGACGGTATTGTGACCATTGCATCTGTTGATGCGGCAGCCGGCCAGGAAGCCAAACGCCGTATTGAAGAGCTGACCGCTTCCGTTGAAGTCGGTAAGGTTTACGATGGTACAGTCTTAAAACTCTTGGACTTTGGTGCTATCGTCCAAATTCTGCCTGGTAAAGATGGATTGCTCCATATCAGCCAGATTGCCAAGGAACGCGTCAATGCGGTATCCGACTACCTGAAAGAAGGACAGGCTGTCCGTGTCAAGGTACTTGAAACTGATGAACGCGGCCGTATTAAGCTGTCCATGAAGGCAGTTGCTGCCGCTGCTGAGGCAGCAAGCCAGCCAGAAGCGTAATTTGTGCCTTAAAACTGCCAGGGCAACTGGTAGTTTTCAAAATATCCCCCAAAGGAAGAAAAGCCTGCGGGGGATTTTTTTATTACAATATCCAGTAGGTAATATTGAGTATTGAGGAATAGTTCATTGCCCGGCAGGTGCTGTCATTGGTCAGTACTGGCTGGGTTTCCTTGAGGTCAAGTCAGGAAAGGGGATGCATCATGAGAATCGTTGAAACGATAAATCAAGGGCCAAAAAGTACACTTCGCATTGGGGAGCGGACAATTCCGCAACCTAAGGCGGGCGAAGTGCTTGTCAAAGTCCATGCGGCAGGGATTAACCGGCCTGATGTGCTCCAGCGTATTGGCCGCTATCCGGTGCCGGAAGGGGCGACCGATATTTTAGGGCTTGAGATAGCTGGTGAAATTGTGGATGGCGACTTGTCCGGCACGAACCTGAAAAAGGGCGACATGGTCTGTGCTTTGGTTCAAGGTGGTGGGTATGCTGAGTACTGCACGGCCAGTGCGATGCTCTGTATGCCGATTCCCAAGGGACTGACTGCTGTCGAAGCGGCGTCGCTGCCTGAAACTTATTTCACCGTCTGGACGAATGTCTTTGATCTCGGCCAGTTGAAGGGCGACGAAACATTCCTTGTCCAAGCGGGGGCATCGGGTGTCGGTGTTTCTGCCATCCAGATGGCAAAAGCCATGGGGCATCGGGTTTTTGCGACAGCCCTGACCAATGAAGAGTGCCGTGCCTGTGAAAGGCTCGGGGCAGAGCACTGCATCAATACGAACACTGCCAGCTTTTCTGAATACATCATGGGGGCTACGGACGGTAAGGGCGTCGATGTCATCCTCGATATGGTAGGGGCATCGGTCTTTGATAAGGAAATCGACTGCTTGGCACAAAATGGTCGATTGGTTTTGATCGCCTATATTGCGGGACGTCGGGGGACGGCTGATCTGGCGCAAATCTTGCACCGGCAGTTGACCATTACCGGATCCACCTTGCGTCCGAAATCCAATGAGTTCAAGGCAGCCATTGCCAGGAACCTCGAAAAACACATTTGGCCGTTCTTGGAAAACGGCACAATCAAGCCGGTGATATATCAGGTCTTCCCGATGGAACAGGCGATGGATGCGCACCTGTTGATGCAGTCCAACAAGCACTTCGGCAAGATTGTCCTCAAGATTGTGTGAGGAAGATTGGTCAGTTTGCGAATAGTTGTAGGTACATACCATCGATACTGGACAATTTTTCGTTTCTTGCAAAAATGTCCAGTATCGAATCTTGTATAGTTATAGTGGCGAAATTTGTGCAGTTGGCGTGTTATCTATTAAAAAGGCCTGATCCACTCTGCTCGCAGATTGGCTAGTTCTGGTGTCTCAATCGCAGTATCTATTTCTTTTAATAACCGCGCTTTATCCTTGCCTAGCGTGCCGCGCAGGACAAGCTGGTTGGACGCGTGGTCACTTCTAAAAATCGTCGATTTGAGTTCCAATGCGTCTACAAACTGACGCAATTCAATGAACCGTTCATGCTGGTTCATTCGTACAAACTCGCCATTGTAACCAGCTTGGAAGCGTGCTTCACCATGTGGCAGGTTCAGGACAAGTGCCGCTAAAAACTCTGGCTGGGTTTCGTTCGCTAGCAATGCTGAATTTAACGCATGCTGTTCGCTGAATTTCTTGCCGCCTACTCCGTTGATAATCATCACTGACCGTTTAATTCCAACCGCTCCTAGGCGGTTTAATGCGTCAGCAGTGGATTGGTGTGTTTCCCCTTTGTTAATGCTTTTTAAGACAAAGTCATCCCCAGATTCAGCACCGACATAGACCTGTTTTAATCCAGCATCGAACAAGGCTTTCAGTTCCTCATCGGTTTTCCGGGTGACGTTGCGGGGTGAACAGTACGACGAGACACGGGTGACCTCAGGCAGATATTCCCGAATCATGTTTAAGATGTTCAAGAGCCTGCGTGCAGGGAGCGCGACCACATCACCATCGGCCAAGAAAACCCTCTGGATTCCCCGGTAATTTTGACTGAACCATTCGATTTCGCGTTTCACATCTTCTTCCGGTTTGACCGAGAATTTCTTCTGCGGCTGCGTGTACATGTCGCAGTAGGTGCATTTGTTCCAGCTGCACCCATTGGTGACCTGTAAGATCAATGAACGGGCTTCACTGGGTGGTCTGAAAACAGGGTCAATGTACTGGACAGGGATGGTACGCATAGGATGTTCAGAAATTAGCTTGTGTTCTTACAAAGGTATCCTGCCCTCTTCAATTCAAGGAAGAGGGTAGGGCTGGTTGATCAGTTTGGCTGCTGCAGTGATGCGCGGGAGAGTTCCCTAAGTTGCGCAAACTGTTCATACATGATCGGCAGGTTGGCGACGATGGCTTTCATCATCACTTCGCGTTTTTCCGCATTAATCGGTTCCATCTGGCCGTTGGCTTCCCAGTGCAGTTGCAGGATTGGTGAAACTAAGCCATCTTCAGACATTTGGGAGGCGTAGATGGTTGGATGCCAGTCTTCGCGCCGCAGTGATGTGCCCAAGAGGAATCCGTATGCCCAGCCCCAAGCGTTGACCTTCAACTGGTTGTCAGAGCAGACAATAGGGTAATAGTCTTCTTTGTTTTTCAGTTTGGATTCGACATATTCCCAATGTTTGGTGATGGCATTCATGATTTGGTCGGCTTCTTCCTGCGTCTTGAAGGTGATTTCGTTGTTGCCGAAAATCACTGGCAGGTATTCACCTGGAGGGACAACGGAAGGGCTGACAATCAGTGCGCAGAGGAAGCCATCCAGGATTTCAATGTCCATTTGGGTGTTTGCCAAAAGGAAACCGTCCAGTGCGTCGAAGTCGGCATCTGAAATGGCCTGTGCCGGCGTTTCTTCAGGACCGTTCAAGAAGGCGTCTAGGGCATTATCTGCTGGTTTGTTTGTGTCGGACATATGTCTTCCTCACTCGTTGGGTTATTGGGATGTTGTCTTTAAAATCTTAGCGTCCCCTGAAGATTGCGCATTCATGGAAAGCTTCCAGCGTAATTGGGGCATTTGTGCTCCGGCACAACCGGCTCGTCAGTTTCAGGAGTTCTTTAATATCGCGGCCGCTGGAGTTTGGGAAGTCACGTACAAGCTTATAGACCAGCTCGTCAGAGAGATCCACACCGAACTGGTCAGCCAGTGAATGCCAAAGTCTGATGGCGGCATCGCGTGACGGGGTTTCATAGCGGATGACTGCAATGCAGCGGGAAATGATGGCATCATCCACGTCATCTTCCCGGTTGGTGGTCAAAAAGAGCAGGCCATTGAAGTATTCCAAGGTCCTCAGGAATTCAGCCACAATCGCATTGTGTTCTAGGTTGTTGTCACGTTTACGGATATAGAGGTCTGCTTCATCCAGAAGTAGGATGGAATCCCAACGCGACGCACGTTTTAAGATGTCGGCAAGTGCTTTTTCAACAGTCTCTGCAGTAGTGCCGAGTTGCCCCGAGTGGACACGATAAAGGGGTTTGCCAACTACTTCAGAATAGACTTCAGCTGTCAGTGTCTTACCCAAGCCGGGGGCGCCCATACAGAGGATTGTCGTACCACCGGATTTGCCTTCGATGATGTCATCCATCAGCACATCCATATGAGATGTGAGGATATCAATCAACCGACGGTGTTCGGCAGGCAGAATCAGCTTGCTCTGGATTTCAGGCCGGTAGACGTATTCCTGGAGGTTCTGCACATGCACCCAGCAGTTTTCATGGAGGTCAAGGTGGAACATGTGTAGGTAGCAATGGATTGGGATTAGGCCTTCCGTACCTGGGACGCAGGGTTCATTGTTGGTGGAGTGCGTTTCAATGCGGCGTTCAATTTCTTCTTCGTCGTTGACGCACTTGAACATGCCGTTCGGTGGTAGACGGAAAAATTCTGTGGTCGTAAAGACAGAACTGTCTCCCCGTTTGATTAGGAATGCCGAGTTGGTGGCCTTGAACTGTTTGCCGTACTGCGACTGGAAACGTTTGAAGAGGACGACCTGTTTTTCATAGTCTTCCTTGAATTCAGGGCATTCCTTATAAAAGCCTTTCCTGGCCATCATTTCAGGGATGGAGAGTTTGCCCATTTCCCGTTCGTAGAAGATGATGGCATTGGTCATGCCGGTGCGCCATTGGTTGGGCTGTGATTTGCCCACTGGCATGGCGGCTGCCTGGGTATTGGCCAAGAGCTGGACACTGACGTAAGGCAGCCCTCCTGGGACACCTTCTTGGCGGTGGCGGTAGTGGATGCTTTCAATAAGCCATGGCAGCATCACGCCATCGCGATTGCGGCGGTAGACCCAGCCATCAATAGCGCCATCGGCAAAGTAGGCTTCCAGCCGTGGGATTAAGGATTCTAAGTCGGTTGCAGGGAAGCGCCATTTGTCAAAATGGATCCGGCGTGCGGCAATAATCTGGAACTGTAAGGCACGGTCTCCGGCATCAATCGCGACCTGTTCCAAGATATCGAGTTCTTCCGGTGTAAACAGGTTGTCAGGAACGAGAATGCGGCCGTTGGTGAAAGAATAGATGGATAATCGTTCAGCCAGTGAAGAATCCGCACTGATCCTTGCAAGCAGTGCGTTGACCATGGCCATGGAGAGGTCGAATTCCATTTAAGTTCCTTAAAAATAACAATAAAACCTATTTTTCCCAAGGCAAAGCCAAAGGAAGCAGCAGTTCAGTCAAAAGACTAGCAATCTTAACATGGTTTCTGCGGCAATACTTCGAACAAAAGTATGCCGCAGAGGCAAAGTGGCTGTACAGCCTAGTTCAGGCTTTAGCGAGCTCGCGTCTGACGCGTGCAGCCGAGGCATCCAAGGCTTTGCCCAGGCTTTCCATCGCTTCTTCGCGTGTCATCGCAGACTTGAAGCCCAACATCCGTTCAGATTTTTCTGTTGACAACGGCCAATCGTCGGTCAGGAACTGGCTACCTGTCCACTGTTCAGGCGCAATAGCGTTGACTTTCGCATTGGGCGCATAGCGCTTCACAATGATGGATGCGACATCTTTCCAGGTCAGGTAGACGGTCACAGCATTAAAGAGCTCGCCGGAGATGTTGCTGTTCATGATGGCAAGGGCCTGGGTGACATAGTCATCGAGCTGGATGAAGCTGCCGCCACTGCCGGCAGGGATTGTGATTTCGCCTTTGACAATCGCGTCTTTAATCATGGCGCGCAGGTTGCGCCCTCCGATGACATCGCCAAACGCATACCAGACCATCATCGAATTGACCTGAAGACTGTGTTCTTTTGCATAGATTCGGCTTAATTCTTCTGTTGTCAGTTTGGCCAAGGCGTAAGCCGGTCCCCGGGACAAGGCGACCTGATGGGCTTGGTCTTCATTCACCGGTTTGGATAAAGGCTTGCCGTAGGATACGCAGGTGGTGGTATTGATGACGTGCTTGACCTTGTGTTCAACTGCCGCATCTAGGAGGTTTATGTAACCTTTGATGTCGGTATCCATCAGTTCTGCAAAGGTGGGCAAAAAACTCCAGGCCAGGTGGATGATGGCGTCGACCCCTTTGACGGCAGACATCACGATGTCGCGGTTGTTCAGGTTGCCGGATACGGTTTCAACGGCAGTGCCTTCAAACTGTTTCAAGCCTTCTACATCCATATCAATGGTGCGTACGCTATGGCCGAGTTCAGTGAGTTTGCGGATGATGTGCGGGCCCATGTTGCCACAGCCGCCGGTAACCAGAATTTTCATTGTTATTTTTCCTAAAGAAATCGATGAAAAAAGCTGCTAAAGCGGTGCTTTAGCCAATGACGGTCATTGTAACAAAGGATTTGCGTGATGGAACCGGTGCAGGGAAGGCTTGCATGGTCTCAAAAAGTCCCCAAATGCACCCAATCCCTGAGTGTTTTTCGCCTAAAATCCGATAAAATAGCACTTTTGTGCAGGAAGGGACTGTTAAGCCTTCCGTGCAGGCTGTTTTTAAGGTTAGAAGTTCTGTGTCCATGAAGCATATCCGTAATTTTTCCATCATCGCCCATATTGACCATGGCAAGTCGACGTTGGCCGACCGCATAATCCAGATGTGCGGGGGGCTCTCTGAACGTGAGATGGAAGCCCAGGTGTTGGATTCCATGGAGCTTGAAAAGGAACGCGGTATCACAATCAAGGCGCAGACGGCAACCTTGGATTACAAAGCACGTGATGGCCAGACCTATCAGTTGAACCTCATTGACACCCCTGGGCATGTGGACTTCAGTTATGAAGTTAGCCGTTCGCTTTCCGCCTGTGAGGGAGCGCTCTTGGTTGTCGATGCCTCCCAGGGTGTGGAAGCCCAGACAGTCGCGAACTGTTATACCGCACTGGATCTCGATGTCGAAGTCCTGCCTGTCTTGAACAAGATTGATTTACCTTCGGCAGACCCGGACAATGCCAAAAGCGAGATTGAAGATGTCATTGGCATTGATGCAGAGCAGGCGGTGCTTTGTTCTGCCAAGACGGGCGAAGGTGTCGAAGATATCTTGGAAATGGTGGTAGAAAAGGTGCCTGCCCCACAGGGGGATCCTGACGCACCACTCCAGGCATTGATCATCGACTCCTGGTTTGACAATTATGTGGGCGTTGTGATGCTTGTGCGCATCAAAAACGGTGTCTTGAAGCAGAAGGACAAGATCCGGTTGATGGCAACCGGTACCGAATATCTAGTGGAAGATTGTGGGATTTTCACACCACGTTCGAAGTCCTTGCCGTCGTTGTCAGCCGGTCAGGTGGGTTTTATCATCGCAGGCATCAAGGAACTCAAATCCGCCCGTGTGGGTGATACGGTTACCTTGGCATCAAGACCCGCAGCAGAGCCTTTACCGGGTTTCCGTGAAGTGCAGTCGCAGGTTTTTGCCGGGCTTTTCCCGGTTGAGGCCAACCAGTACGATGCCCTGCGCGATTCACTGGAAAAACTGAAACTGAATGACGCTGCGCTCCAGTATGAACCGGAAGTCTCCCAGGCGTTGGGCTTTGGTTTTAGGTGTGGTTTCCTGGGGCTCCTGCATATGGAAATTGTCCAGGAACGGTTGGAGCGTGAATTTGGCATGGATCTCATTACGACGGCACCAACTGTTGTCTATGAGGTCGAACTAAGGAACGGTGAAGTCCTGAAGGTCGACAATCCGTCGAAGATGCCCGATCCCTCGCGTATTGCCGAAATCAGGGAACCAATCGTCACGGTGAACCTTTACCTGCCGCAGGATTATGTCGGGCCTGTGATGACGCTTTGCAACCAGAAGCGTGGCGTACAGGTGGATATGCATTACCATGGCCGTCAGGTACGCTTGACCTATGACATGCCGATGGCTGAGATTGTGCTCGACTTTTTTGACCGGATGAAGTCGATTTCTCGTGGCTATGCCTCGATGGAATATGAGTTCAAGGAATACCGCCCATCGGATGTGGTCAAGGTGGATATGCTGATTAACGGTGAAAAGGTCGATGCGTTGGCAATCATCGTGCACCGCGCCAATGCCCAGATGCGTGGTCGGGCGTTGGCTGCCAAGATGCGCCAGCTGATCCCTCGGCAGATGTTTGATGTGGCGATTCAAGCGGCAATCGGCTCGACCATCATCTCAAGGGAAAATGTGAAAGCCCTGCGCAAGAACGTCCTGGCGAAGTGTTATGGCGGTGACATTACCCGTAAACGCAAGCTCTTGGAAAAGCAGAAGGCGGGTAAGAAACGGATGAAACAGGTGGGTTCTGTGGAAGTGCCACAGGAAGCGTTCCTGGCGATTTTACAAGTGGATGATAAATAGTCATGCAGTTTATTTTTTCGAATTTCTCATTGATTCTGTTGATCCTGCTTATCGCATCAGGGGCAATCTGGTGCTATGACCGCTTTGTTCTGGCAAAAAGGCGCCGTGCAGAAGCCGATGCAACGTTAAAGGCGTTCGATTTGCGTGTGGAAAAGGTCAAGGCCGAAGGTGTGCAGCTTGATGTGTCCGAGCGCGATGAAATTGAAAAGAAAATCCTGCAGCGTCCCAAATGGGTGGAATATACAGGTTCGTATTTCCCGATTATTGCTGCGGTCTTTTTCATTCGGGCTTTTATCTGGGAGCCGTTCCGTATCCCATCGAGTTCTATGGTGCCGACGCTGAAGATTGGAGACTTCATCCTAGTCAGCAAATACAGCTATGGTCTCCGGTATCCTGTAGGTAATGGCAAATTTGTGAGCTTTTCACCACCGGAACGTGGGGATGTGGTCGTCTTCAAGTTCCCAAAAAACCCATCGATTGACTATATCAAGCGCGTCATTGGTGTAGGCGGTGATGTGGTGGAATACCGCGGCAAACGGTTGATTGTCAATGGGGTCGAATCCCAGTACCAGCCGGAAGGCCGGGTTCTTGATGATGAAACGATGAGTTATTTCCATCAGTACCGTGAAAAACAGGCGGGGACAGACAAAGAACACCTGATTTGGGTACATGAACGGGCACCAGCCTGGGTGGCGCATCCTGATAACTTCCCGGATCGTGCCAATTGCACCTATACGGCAGAAGGATTTACTTGTAAGGTGCCGCAGGGTCAGTATTTCATGATGGGCGACAATCGCGACAACAGCTTGGACAGCCGTTTCTGGGGGTTTGTCAAAGATGACTATATTGTTGGCAAGGCGTTTTTCATCTGGCTCAACCCAAGCCATATCACCCATTTCGGTAGTATTGAGTAGGGGACATGATGGATGCGGATTTAAGTGTATTGGAATCCAGGATTGGGTATACCTTTAAGGATATCCGGTTGCTCCAGACGGCGCTGACGCACCGCAGTTATAGTGCCAAACATAATGAACGGTTGGAATTCATTGGTGATTCCCTCTTAAACTGTGTGATGGCTCTCGAACTCTATAGCCGCTTCCCGGACATCAATGAAGGGGTGATGTCCCGGGTGCGGGCAAGTCTCGTCTGCCAAGATGCATTGCATGAAGTGGCCTTGCGTTTGGGATTTCCCAATTACCTGCGTATGGGCGAAGGGGAAATCAAAAGCGGTGGCATGAAGCGCCCGTCAATTTTGGCGGATTCTGTTGAATCGGTTTTTGGTGCGATTTTCTTAGACTCTGGTGACTTTAAGGTCATCCAACAGGTTATTGGTACGTTGTTTAAGGAGTCGCTTTTGCATGTGGATCCCGACCGCGATGGGAAGGATGCCAAGACCCAGTTGCAGGAATATTTACAGGGCAGGCATATTGCGTTGCCTGAATACAAGGTCGTTGCCATCCGTGGCGCAGCGCACCAGCAGGAATTTGATGTGGACTGCCATGTCAGCAAATTCAACCTGCATACATCAGGCACGGCGACAAGCCGTCGTGCTGCCGAGCAGGAAGCAGCAGGTAAGGCACTGGCTGAGTTGATCGCTTTAGCGGGCGGGCGCCGTGCCGCAGGTGCCAAGAAAGCAAAATAACGGCTGTATGGTATTCTGGACACTTAATGGTTGAGGAGGGAAAAATGGCAGAAGCAGAGAAAAAGCCTTTCCGCTGTGGCTATATTGCTATTGTCGGGCGGCCGAACGTCGGTAAATCCACAATCATGAATGAGTTGATTGGGGCGAAGATCAGTATTACGTCCCGTAAGGCGCAGACAACGCGCCACCGTATTTTGGGAATCCAGACTGATGACGAATCGCAGTTCATCTATATTGATACACCGGGATTCCAGACGCGTTACAGCAATCCATTGAACCGTAACCTGAACAGGACCGTCAAGGATACGTTAACCGCCGCAGATGTCATCCTCTTTATTGTTGACAAGGATATCTTCGGACCAGCTGACAAACAGGTCTTAGATCTGATTCCGAAGGATGTGCCGACAATCCTTGTCATCAACAAAACTGACAAGGTCAAGGAAAAAGTCGAACTGATGCCTTTTGCGCAGAAGATGCTGAAAGAGCGTGAGTTTGATGCGATCGTGCCGGTTTCTGCCCGCCAGCGGTTCCAGCTTGACCATTTGGAAAAGGAAATCCGCAGGCTCCTGCCTGAAAATCCACCGATTTTTTCACCGGACGATGTGACAGACAAGAGTGAGCGCTTCATGGCCTCAGAAATCGTCCGTGAGAAGATTTTCCGTTATACAGGCGATGAACTGCCTTACTCGAGTACGGTGGTTATTGAACAGTTTGAACGCAAAGAAAAATTAGCCCGTGTGTTTGCGGCCGTTTTGGTTGAGCGCGATGCCCAGAAAGCGATGATGATCGGGCACAAGGGCGAGAAATTGCGCCAGATTTCAACGGATGCTAGGAAGGATATGGAAAAGCTTTTCGGGGTTCCGGTTTATCTTGAAATCTGGGTTAAAGTCAAATCAGGCTGGGCAGACAATGAGGCGGGGCTGAGAGCCTATGGTTATGACTGATGGCCTGCCGGAAGGATCCACTGCCAAGGTGGAGCCGCTTCAGGCCAGGACTTCTGCCAAACGGGTGCCAGAGTACCGTGTCTATAACCAGCCGGGCTTTGTGTTGCATAGCCGTCCATACGGTGAAACCAGTTTAATCATTGAGGTCTTTACCCGTGACTATGGGCGTGTCGGGCTTGTTGCCAAAGGTGTTCGTCGTCCAGGATCTAAGCTCCGTAATGCACTCCAGACATTCCAGCCGTTGGAGTTGGGTTGGACTGGCAAGTCTGAACTGAAGGTTTTGACAGCTGCTGAATGGGTAGGCGGGATGCTGCCGTTGGGCAATGCGGCACTGTTTTATGGCTTTTACCTGAACGAGCTTCTCTTAAAACTCTTGGCGCGTGAAGATCCGCACCAAGGGCTTTATGATGAATATGTGTCAGCATTGACGCGTCTGGCAACTTCTGCTGAGGATGCGGCGGCCTTGCGGCTTTTTGAGATGGCACTCTTAAGGGAAACCGGTGTGGCTGCCGATCTGTCAATTGATGTGGAAAACCAGACCCCAGTTGACCCAGATGCGTTTTATGTCGTCGATCCCCAGCGCGGTTCTAGGCCGGCTCATGAGATGGATGAACTGCCCAAAGTGTCGGGTAAGACGCTTTTGGCAATGGCGCGCGGTGACTATTCTGATGTGGTGACGCAAAAACAGGGCAAGCAGCTGATGCGTCATTTGCTTGCCTTTCATTTAAATGGTGTACCCCTTCAGACGCGCAAAATCTTGATGGACCTGCGCGAACTGTAAGGAAGCGACTTTTTAGGAGCAAGAGATGAGTTTTCTGGAGCCGGTTGGCCCTGTCGTGGAACTGGGGGTCAATATTGACCATATTGCCACCTTACGTAATGCTAGGGGGACAACCTATCCCGACCCAATCAAGGCAGCCCGATTGGCTGAGGAAGCAGGGGCTGATGCCATTACACTGCACCTGCGTGAAGACCGCCGCCATATGAAGGATGCTGATGTCAGGGCTATCCGTCCAATCCTGATGACGCGCATGAACCTTGAGTCAGCGGTGACGCCTGAAATGGTTGATTTTGCGTGCGACGTTAAACCCGATGATGTGTGTCTCGTGCCTGAACGCCGTGAAGAGCTCACGACAGAAGGTGGGTTGGATGTGGTGCGCTACTTCAATACGGTCAAAGCGGCTGTTTCCCGTTTACAGGACGCCGGTATCCGCGTCAGTCTTTTTATTGACCCGGAAAATGAACAGATTCAGGCTGCCCGTGAAGCGGGGGCGCCGGTCATTGAACTCCATACCGGGCGTTATGCGAATGCCGCGGATGATAAGGCGGTGGCGTTTGAGTTGCAACGCATTGTCGATGGGGTAGCAGAAGGTATCAGGCAGGGCCTTAAGGTCAATGCCGGGCATGGACTGCATTATGGCAATGTCGTGGATATTGCAAGGATTGACGGGATTGCTGAACTGAATATTGGCCATGCGATTGTTGCGCAGGCCGTCTTTACGGGTTGGCAGAATGCTATCCGTGAGATGAAGGCGTTGATTATTGGGGCGCGTAGGCCAGGGGGTGCTAAGCGATGATTTACGGTATCGGGACAGACATGGTTTCCATCACGCGCCTGGAAAAGGTGCTTGAGCGGTGGGGTGACCGGTTTGTGCGGCGGATTTTGGGGCCAGAAGAGATGGAGCGCTTCATCGACCGTAGGCGCCGAGTGCCATTAAGGGGGCTACGTTATCTTGCTACGCGTTTTGCTGCCAAGGAAGCGTTTTCCAAAGCGGTTGGGCTTGGGATGCGTGGGCCGATGACGTGGTTGTCGGTGCAGTTCTTGAATGCGAAGAGTGGCAGGCCGGAAGTTTTCTGCCGCAAAGCAATGAAAGGCTTTATGGAAGAACGTGGGCTCAAAGCCCAGGTGTCGATGACGGATGAGTCGGACTTTGCGATGGCTTTTGTCGTTATCGAAAAGGTTGACCCAGCTGATACAACGAAGGCATGATTATAAAGTTGGTGTGACTATCAGTGCACTCTGAAATGACAGGTTTCTGATTGACAGGAGAGGATGATGTTGACGGGTAAAGGCATGTTGTTAGGCGGCAGGCGTGATATGTATGGTCCAGTCATGTTGGACGTAATCGGGTTGCGTCTGATTGATGAAGACTTCAGGCGGATCCGTAATCCCTTGACCGGTGGTGTCATCCTTTTTGCGCGTAATTACCAAAGCCGTGACCAGTTGATGGCGTTGACTGCGGAAATCAAACGTGAGCGTCCAGATGTGTTGATTGCCGTCGACCATGAAGGCGGGAGGGTCCAGCGTTTCCGTTATGATGGTTTTACCCGGTTGCCGGCGATGGGGATTTTGGGGGATATGTATCAGGATGACCCTAAGATGGCTGTCCGTGCTGCCTTTGCTGTTGGCTATGTGCTGGCGGCAGAACTGCGTGCCTGCGGAGTTGACCTTTCCTTTACGCCAGTCTTGGACCTAGATTACGGTGTCTCTGCTGTCATTGGTAACCGCTCATTCGGACGTGATCCGAATGTCGTGAGCGTCCTTGCGCAGAACTTGCATTATGGCTTGGCAATGGCGGGTATGGCCAATTGTGGGAAGCATTTCCCTGGGCATGGTTATGCGACGGGTGACTCCCATACCGAAATCCCGGTTGATGACCGTCCGTTGGAAACCATCTTGGCAGACGATGCCTCCCCATACAAGGCGTTGGATCTGACGATAACAGGGGTGATGCCGGCACATGTCATCTATCCGAAAGTCGACAGTATGCCGGCGGGGTTCTCAAAGAAATGGATTTCAATCCTGCGCAATGACTTTGGCTTTGATGGCGTGGTTTTCAGTGACGATTTGAGCATGGAAGGTGCTAGTGTTGCGGGGGGGATTGTTGACCGAGCCAATGCGGCTTTCAATGCGGGCTGTGATATGGTCTTAGTCTGCAATGCACCGGCTAGTGCCGATGAACTTTTAGCCGGTTTGGCGCCGCGGTCAGATGCTCAGATGCGTGAATTGCGTCGCCGGATGGACAACCTGGTGCCGAAAATCCCGGCAAAAAGTTGGGATGAACTGATGGCTGAACCCCGTTACCAGCGTGCAAAAGCGCTGGTCGAATCCATTACGCCGACCCGCTAGGATTGCCGATGCAGGATGCGTCCCAGGGCGCCAGCCAAGCGGCAGAAGTTACGCTTAAGGAGGTGCCTGAGGCTAAGCGGGAGGAACTCCTTTCAGCCGTCAAACAGCTGCCGCATCTGCCTGGCGTTTATCGTTTCTTTGATAAGCAGTCACGGCTGCTTTACGTTGGCAAAGCACGTGATCTGGTCCGGCGAGTTTCTTCTTACTTCCTAAAAACGGCTGCGTCTCCACGTATTGCGTTGATGGTCAGCCGGATTGACCGGTTTGAGACGACGGTGACCCGTTCTGAGATGGAAGCGCTGCTCCTTGAGAGCAACCTCATCAAGACGCTCCATCCGCGGTACAACATCATTTTCAGGGATGATAAGACCTACCCGTACCTGAAAATCACCTCAGGTGATACGCCACGGATGGCTTATTATCGGGGCTCCGTTGATAAAAAGCACCAGTATTTTGGTCCTTTCCCTAATGCCTATGCGGTGCGCACGACAATTCAGACGTTGCAGAAAGTTTTCAGGTTGCGTACCTGTGAGGACAGTGTTTTCAAGAACCGTACGCGATCGTGTTTGCTTTACCAGATCGGGCGGTGCAGTGGCCCTTGTGTCGGTGCTATTTCTCCAGATGCTTATGCCGCTGATGTAGACGATGCTGTCCGGTTCTTAAAAGGCGAGCATGGCGTGGTGCTGGACGGACTGGAACAGAAGATGATGGCTCATGCCGAAAAACTGGAGTTTGAAGAAGCGGCTGCGGTCAGGAACCGGATTGCGGCGCTCTCCAAAGTCTTGGAACGCCAGAGTATGGAATCCGATAGCCAGATGGATGTTGATATTATTGCTGTCGTGGTGAAGGCGGGACAGGCATGTGTCAACCTGGCCATGGTCCGGGGTGGCAGGCACCTAGGGGATCGGGCGGTTTTCCCTGGGAATATGGAGGTCGCCTTCGATTCTGGGGAACAGGATCAGGGAGGCGGAGGACTGTCGGCAGATGGGGTGGGTGAATCTGATGAGGCGCGAGAAGTGCATGTCTTGAAAGCGTTTTTGGCACAGCACTACACGGGTGTGGACATCCCATCGATCCTTGTCTGTAATGTCCTTTTTGATGACCCTGCTTTGGTTGAGATGCTCTCACAGGAGGCGGGGCACCGTGTGCATTTTGTTTTCCAACCGCAGGGGCAACGCCGAATCTGGCTGTCCATGGCTGAAAAGAATGCAACGATAGCGCTTTCGCGCAGGCTGGAGCAACATGACACCCAGCAGTTGCGCTTGAAGGAGTTGGCGTCACTCTTGATGCCTGATGTGGAAGACATTGGTTCGCTCCGTATCGAAGCCTTTGACATCAGCCATACGCAGGGTGAGGCAACACAGGCTTCCTGTGTAGTTTTCCACCATGGTGAGATGCAGCACAGCGAGTACCGGCGTTACAACATCGCTGATGTGACGCCGGGTGATGATTATGGTGCGATAAAGCAGGTCTTGACACGCCGCTACGGCAAACTGGTTGGCCAGGAAGAACTGATGCCGGATATTGTCCTAGTTGATGGTGGTGCGGGGCAGGTGGCAATGGCGGTTGAGGTATTTTCTGGGCTTGGGCATGACTTAAGCCGGATTGTCGGTGTGGCCAAAGGGGAAGGGCGTAAAGTCGGACTGGAAACGCTGGTCTATGCGGATGGCCGTGAGCCGCAGGAATTGGGGAGTGACTCGGGTGCCCTGATGCTGGTTGCCCAAATCCGTGATGAGGCGCACCGTTTTGCGATTACCGGCATGCGCTCAAAACGCGATAAGAAGCGCCGAACATCAAGGCTTGAAGAACTGCAGGGAATCGGTCCCAAACGGCGGCAGCGCCTGTTGGCACGTTTTGGCAGTGTTAGGGGGATTGCCGATGCCTCTGTTGAAGACCTTGCAACGGTCGAAGGCATTTCCCTGAACCTTGCCCAGCAGATATACCAACAATTGCACTGAAACCGTATGATGCGGATGCAATTATCTCGGGCAGAGGATTGCCCCGAGTGATAGAATAAGCGCAAAAATAAATTGAGGTTCAATAAAGTATGCAGGCAATGAGTGAGGTCCGTAAACATCGGTCATTACCATTTAATCTTCCAATCTTCCTGACATGGATGCGGGTTGCCCTGATTCCATTGATGGTTCTGATGTTTTATTTGCCTGATACATGGCTTCCGCTTGAGCGGAGGTCTTACTTTGCAGGGTGGATTTTCATTGCAGCAGCCGTTACCGACGGGATTGATGGTTGGTTGGCGCGTAAGTGGAACCAGACGACTGCGTTCGGTGCGTTCTTGGATCCCGTGGCCGACAAATTGATTGTGTCAGGTGCATTGATTGTGCTGACGCAGTTCGGCAGGGTCGATGCCATTGTGGCTTTCATCATCATTGGGCGGGAAATTACCATTTCGGCTCTGCGTGAATGGATGGCAAAGCTCGGTGCCGCCAAGTCTGTTGCGGTCAATTCGCTCGGGAAGGTGAAGACGATTGCCCAGATGGTCGCAATCCCTATGTTGCTTTATTACCACCCTTGGCTTGGGCTGGATCTTGTTACCATCGGGACTTGGCTTATCTGGCTTGCTGCCGCCTTGACGATTGTTTCCATGTTGTCTTACCTGTACAGTGCATGGCAGATGATGCGTGCAAAATAATTTAAAAAAAGGTTGACAACGGTTTTTGGCGGTATATAATCTCATTCTCTAGCGCGGGAATAGCTCAGTTGGTAGAGCGCAACCTTGCCAAGGTTGAGGTCGAGGGTTCGAGACCCTTTTCCCGCTCCATCGTTTCATCAATGCCCTGTGGCAGGATAGCAAAGTGGTTATGCAGCGGCCTGCAAAGCCGTAGACATCGGTTCGATTCCGTTTCCTGCCTCCAAACTCTCCCTTCGAAAATCTTTGTTTGCTCGTCTTTCTTTAAAAATCAATGGGTTATAACGATTTTTGTGTATGCAAAAATAGAATATACATGTCGAGCAACTGGATTTTGGAGTACATCTTGGAGTACTTTGGGGGTATAAATGGGGGTATTCGTTTAATGGTGACTGATGCCATACCCCCCAAAATATCCTTTGGTGGTTTTTTTACCTCGTTGCGTCTGCATCCGGCATCCATCTGAAAACTGCTGTGACTAGGGATTTTGGGTATATTTTTGGTATACGGCGCCAAGTTCCCTTCTTCCATATACCCATTTCCATAGCGCAACTGTTTCTCATGCCTGCATGCAGTTGCGTTCAGGTTCCACCTGTACTGTTCACGGTGTTCCTGGAACACCTGGAACACCTGGCAGAAAATGAGGTGTTCCAAAGAATAGCAAAAATTATCAATAAAAATCAAATAGTTACAACTCTGGAACACCTAGAACACCTGGAACACCTAAAAAAAGGGGGGAGGGGCTAAAAACAACTGAAATTCCAACTGAAACAGGAATGGATGACTGCGGAACTCAAACGGTCTTATGGCGTCACTGAGAGGAGCAACATCTCAGGATGGCTAAGAAAATGCAGCGCACCTTTGCAAAACCGGAAAACCAGGTCAAACGGCTGATGCAGCGAGACCTCGTTATCCAGAAAGCGATTTGATGACGCCATTTCCCTTTGGGGGTAAGAAGGCGGACCAAAGTTGGATAGCGTTGGTTTGTCCGTGGGCGTCACTCTGTATTTCGAGTTTCCACGATACGATCATCCCTTTAGGGAGGCATACGACGGCAGGCGACTTTCCGTTCTTGACGCTTGTATTGTACAAAATGAAACTGGCAGCAACATATGAGGTGTGCCAAAAAGGGACGGTCGTTGGTTGCCAGTGGCGTTGGTTTCAACCTGCGCAATCAGCGCTGGATGGTATAAACCGTTTTGATGGCTTCCGATTTGGTGCGTGTAATCAGCCAGTTCTTCAGCCTGTTTCGGTCAGTGTTGTTGAATCTAAGCGATGGCGAAAGCCCAATTAACGCTAAGACATAGTTGGACGTCTCACCAGATGTAGTTTTGGTCTCCGTGGCGTTCGTGAGCGTGATGCTCCTTACCGCTGGGAATAAGACTTTGACTTCCTTGCTGATTTCCTGTCCCAGTGTTTCGTATTGCGTGTAGGACGCAAGCTGTTTTTCCAGTTCATTAATCTGACCTGCCTGTTTCAGGAGGACTTCATTGTGCTCGTTGGCTGTGGCGGCGGTTGCGGCTTCCTTACCGCGCGTTTTCTGCTGGGCAAGGAGGATGCTGTCAACCTGCGATCCTTGGACGATGTTAAGCGAATAGCCTTCCAGGTTGTAGTAGGTCAGTTTTTCCTTGGCCTTTTCGACGGTTTCTGTAGGGATTGTCTTGCCAACAGCCACAATGTTCAGTTTGGTGTTTTCAGGGTCGATGTTCTGCGAAATGATTTCCGTCCCTTGGAAAGCCAGTTCCTTTTTGACGAAGCGTGTCATATTGGTGTTTAAGACACTCTTTTGGATGATGTTGTAGGTCAGGTAGGCGGCAGGCAGAAGTGTCAACGTGACAATCACAATAATTGAACGGTGGATTTTGACTTCCGTTGAATTGTCTTCCAATGTTTTGCGCTTGAACCGCAGCATCCTGACGCCGAAGAAAGTCGCCAGGCAGATGAAAACCATATTGATGAAGTACAGGTAGAAAGCGCCCAGGAAGTAAGAAAGGTTCCATGTGGCCAAGCCATAGCCTGCTGTACAAAGCGGCGGCATCAGCGTTGTTGCAATGGCGGCGCCCGCGATAATGTTGCCTTTGTCTTTTGTCGCTAGTGCCAAAATACCTGCTGCGCCACCACCTAAGGCAATCAGGATGTCGTAAAGGGTAGGTGACGTGTATGAGAGCAGCTCGGATCCCGCATCAGTCAACGGCGTAATCAGGAAGTATGCTGTGGCTGTCAGTATACTTATCACAATCGAGATGACATGGTTCTTGAAAGACCGTTTGAGGAGTTCTAGGTCATTGATGCCGATGGCCAATCCCATGCCCAGGATGGGGCCTACCATTGGGCAAATGAGCATCGCACCGATAATGGCGGTTGGCGAATTGATGTTAAGCCCTAAGGACGCGATGAAAATGGCAAAGATGAGGACCCATAGGCTCACCCCCCGGAAAACAGCGTTTTTAGTAATCTGTTCTACGGTTTCCTGTTCGCGTTGCTTGTCAGGCAGGGCATTGAAGTAGCCCTTGATGATGGTTAGGGGGCTTCGTACCTGTTTTTCCATGTCATTTTGGGTTAAATGCCTTTGACTTACGGAAATCTACCAAAGCATCATAGTCGGTTTATGGATGTGCTGAAAGGGATATTGACATCCTTCAGGCATTAAAGCAAGGGAAGAGGAAAAAGCAGGGGAAGCACAGTCCCGAGTATGGTTGGGACTGTGCATAAGGATGTGCGATGGTTATTTTTTGACCCGTGCTTCAAGTAAGGCCATGGTTTCCTTGTCCATTGGATCCATGAACTTCCAACCTTCTTCAGTCTTAATGAGGATTGTTGGGGTAATTTCTTCAACAGTACCTGCTTTCTTGTCGCCTATATCCTTCGTCAGCTTGATGCTGATAGTTGCCTGGCATAAGGTGCCGACTTTGACCTCTTCCAGTTTGACGGGTATTGGTTGGTCGCCCTTAATCTGTTCAAAGTAAACGACTTTGGTCACGAGCGGTTCGCCCATTGCGGCAATCATGCCTTTGGCCTGGTTGTCGGTGATGCGTTTGGCGGCTTCGGCAGCAAATGTTGTCTTGGATTTCTCAGGGACGTACATGAATTTGACGGCTGCAGCCCCGTCTGCCTTATCCATGAGTTTGATGACTTCTAGGGCGATTTCTTCAGGTGTCGAGAGACCAGGTGTTGGTGAAGGGGTAGCAGCAGAGGCGGCTGCGCTGGCAGAAGCCGCGGCTTTGGCTGGTTCCGCTTTCTTGCCGCATCCAACAGCAAATGAACTCATGGCGAGGAGGACGGCAGTACTGATCAACAGACGTTTCATGATGGGAGTTCCTTTCGTTTGGCAGATGGCGTTGTTAGGGAATGGTTAAGATTTATCCTCTTCTATTCTACCTGAGTTGTTATTTGAAAGCGGCAGATGGTACGCCAGCGTGTCACGTTGGCGACAGGTATGCGCGTGCATTGCCGCAGGTGCGTTGGTGGTCTATACTAAAATAGAGTGAGTTGGTTCCGTTTTTGAGGAAAGGGGCAATCATGGCGACCGATGACCTGAACAAAGAAAATTTGACAGGGGATGCTACGGAGCTTGGCCAGGTAGGAGTGTTTGAACAGCCTGAAATGCCTGCTGTCTGGGCGACCATCGACGAAGGGGAAACATGGGTCTGGGGAGACTATTTTCTGGTTCTCCAAGAATACCCAGAGACGATTGCGGTGCATGAGGCTAGGGAAGCGGGTGATCCGATTCCCACACAGCCCAAGTTTTTCCCCAACGTGATGTCGGTGTTCTACCGGTATGACAAGAGCCTATACAGCCCAGCCGGCAAACCCGTGAGTCTTTTCATGCTGGAATGCGCAGACATGGATGCCAGGGACAAGTATATGGGCGCCAAGTCGGCTGACCAGTTCCTTGCGGCCTTGGAAAAAGATGGGCTAAGGCCTGACTACCGTCAGGTATGGTCTGATGGCCGCGATGAATCGAAGCCCTATGAAGGGACATTCGAGCAGAATACCATCCGGAGCTTTTTCTTTAAGGATTTCAAGCGCCTGTTCAAGGTCAAAGGCGTCCCGCGTTTCCAGGGTTCGTTGAAAGATGCGTTGAAGGGACAGGAAAAAGACCATCCTGGTGGCGATTACCGGCCTGAACCGATGGATCTGGGGGGAGGGGCTGAACCCAAAAAAGGATCCAGTAAATGGCTTTATATTGCGCTGATTGTCTTTATCATTATCGGCTTTTACTTGGTCACGAAGTAGGAACCAATGCTTTAGGTACGGGCATAGGCCGATCAGGCTATGCCGTACGCTTAACGTTTGAAAATGTCGAAGGCGTTATCCAGGTTGTAGGTGGGAGACTGCGTCAGTCTGAATGTCAATTCGGGGTCTGCCTGACAGATGGTGATGATCAGTCCATTGTCTTTCGAGAGGGTTGTCCATTTAAAGCGGGGGTCATCCAAGCAGTCAACCTGCCAGAACAGGTCGTCGTGTATGCCGCCATGTTTGCTGGAAAGCAACTTGTAACATGATTCCTTGCGCGACCACAGTTCATAGTAGCCTTTTAGCCATTGGTCTTTGCCTTTGGCAGAAAGCCAGGCGTTTTCATGGGCGTTGAAGGCTTTGTCAGCTGGTGTTGAGATTTCCCGTGTGGCATCTGTAACCTCGATATCGAGGCCAATCAGTTGGGATCTGCTGATGACGCAGGCTGCCGTGTCGTAGCGGTAAGCTAAGCTGTAGTAGATGGGTTCGGCAATCGGTGGGATGGCTTTCGGTTGTGGTGTGTTGTTGCGTCGCTCTACTAGTGCGAAATCATGGATGGGGCGGCCGAGTGTTTTGGAAAGTGCATATTTGGTGAGCAGACGGCCAGTCACGAACTGGAAGCGTCTTTGCCTGCGGCTCAACTCGCTGTAGCGGATGACAGAACTCTCATGCAGAATGCCGACAATGTCTTCCGGGCTTAACGGTGGTAGCTCGCGCATGTCGAGGTGCCAAAGGGTGGCATCAGGTTGGATGTCGGTTTTTTGGACGATGGTGTCCAAGATATCGGCGGAAAAAGGCGTATCAGGCATCGGTTCTGTTTCCTTGGGGTGGGTGTTTTGTTTGCCGTATTCTAATCGATAGTGCTGCAAGTCTGCTAAAGTAAAATTTTGTCTGGACGCGGATTCATTGTCTGGAGGGAAAATGGGGGACAACTTTCTTAAGGGGGTAATGTGGGGTACGCCTTTGATTGTACTTTCGCTCTTACTGGGTATGCCACAAGGCTATGCGGCATCCCAAGCGGGTACAGTTGTTACTAACCCCGACTTTTCCCAGAAACTTGCCAAGGCCAAAGCGGGTGATGCACGGGCACAGTACGACTTAGCCCGTTCTTACCAGACGGGGGTGAATGGCGTTGTAGATGAGGAAAAAGCCATATTTTGGCTGCAGAAGGCAGCAGATCAAGGCTTGATGGAAGCAGAAACATCACTTGGTAGTGCCTATGATACGGGCATGGGGGTGCCAATCAGTAGCCGGAAAGCGGTTTTCTGGTGGCAGCGTGCCGCTAAACACGGCAGCTTCTTTGCCTTAAGGTGTTTGGGGTATTCCTACATTGAAGGACGCGGTGTTGCGCCTAGCAACCTGAGTGCTTATGTCATCTGGCGCCAGCTGCCGCCGGATGATGTAGAAGCCGTGGGGATACTGGAAGCCTTGCGTAAGAACTTGTCTGCTGAAGAACTAGCCAAGGGGGATGCGATGACGCTGGAAGATGTTTTTGGGACTGGCGGCTTAACCAAAAATCAACCCGCTGCCAAACCAGCAGAAAAGCGAAATGATAACGATAGCGAGTAGGTTCAGCCAGAAACCAGATTTGATCATTTCCCCGATCCGGATATGACCGGTACTGAAGACAATCGCATTTGGCGGTGTGGCAACCGGCATCATGAAGGCAGCCGATGCGCCGAAGGTTGTTGCAAGGAGCAGGACTTCGGGGGCAATGCCGATTGGCTCTGCCGCAACGGAGAGTAAAGGGATCATCGTTGCTGCTAATGCCGTGTTGGACGTCACTTCGGTCGCGAAGACGACAAGGGCCGTAATCCCTAAGATGACGATAAAGCCCGGCATCCCAGCAAGGGCTGTTGCCTGTGCGCTTAGCAGGCCATCACAGCCCGTCTTTGAAATGGCGGCAGCCATTGAAAGGCCGCCACCGAAAAGGAGCAGCAGCCCCAAAGGCAACTGACGGCAATGTTCCCAAGTCAGCGTCCTTTGGTTCATCTTTAGGTTCAGTGGCATCAAAAAGAGCAGTAGCCCGCCAAAAATGGCAATGGATGCGTCCGACAGGCCAGCGAACGGCTTGGTGCCATCAGAGAGGGCGATCATCTTGATGTAAGGGCTTGAGATCCAGAGGATGACGGTCAACAGGAAGATTCCTAAAACGAGTTTTTCACCACGTGACATTGCGCCCAGTTTCTTGATTTCACTGTCAATCCATTGGCGGCCCCCCGGGATTTCCTCAATCTGGTCTCGGTAGAGTACCTTGTTCAGTAAGAACCAGGTGAGTGGTAGCAGGATGAGCATCAAAGGCACACCCATTTTCATCCAGTCCAAAACCGAGATTTCCATGTTGTAGGTGTGTTCCATAAAGCGCACGAAAATCCCGTTGGGAGGTGATCCCAGGACAGTGCCCATACCACCGATGCTGGCAGCATAGGCAACGCCCAAGAGCATACAGATGGAGAAATTGTGTTCTTTGCGGTTCGAGCGTGCGGCGCTATGGCTTTGGGTATGGAAAAGCCGCAGCACGGCTGAGACAATCGGTACCATCATCGCAGCAGTGGCGGTATTGGATACCCACATGGCCAAAAGGGCAGTAGCAATCATCATCCCGGCACTGATCTGTTTGGGACTGGTTCCCATGATACGGATGGTGTAAAGGGCAAGGCGCCTGTCTAGGTTCCAACGTTGGATACCGGCAGCCAATAGGAAGCCGCCCAAAAAGAGGAAAATCGTGCTGCTCCCATATGGGATGCAGGTGTCTTTCAGTGAGGCAATGCCTAAGACCGGGAATATGGCAACGGGGATGAGGGCAGTAGCCGCGATGGGGATGGCTTCGGTAAACCAATAGATGCCCATTAGCACGACGACGGCCAAGCAGGCTTTTGCAGCATGGGAGAGCACAACGCCACTCTGTGTGGCCGTTGAATACGTGTCCGGTAGCATGAAGTAGACCGCAATTGCAACAAGCGGTCCGACAACCAAGGCGGAATACCGCAGATTGCGGAAAAACCGTCCAATCTTACCGGACAATGGGTTGAACCCCCTCCGAATCACAAATCTTCCCCTAATCTCTGTACTGCTGTTTTACCGGCACATGCTGTGGCATGTGCCAGACCATGAATCCAATAGTGCATTCTACTATACCTGGGGAGCTTTCTTAAGCGCTTCGATGTGTGCATCCCATGGGCAGTGCTGGGTTTCCGTTGCTTAAGGGAGCGTGCCCGTACTATCATGGAGCCGTTTTGGCATGGTGCGCCTTTGCGGTAGGAAAATGGTATGGATAGGCTGGTAGACCTGGTGGATTATGGGGTGATTGGCATTTTGGTTGTCCTTTCGATTGTGGTGATTGCCCTGTCAATCGAGCGTTTCCTCTTTTTCAAGGGGATTGATTACGCGTCCTATACCTCGCGCAATAAGCTGGAATATGACTTGTCCCGCCACTTGCAGATCATTGGTACGATTGCCGCCAATGTGCCTTACGTCGGGTTGCTGGGTACAGTCCTTGGCATCATGGTTGCTTTTTATCGTGTCGGCATGGCAGGCACCATGGATCCTGCGAACATCATGGTGGGGTTGGCTTTGGCGCTGAAGGCAACGGCGATTGGCCTTGCGATTGCGATTGTGTCTGTGATGCTCTATAACTTGCTGGTGCGCCGTGCGAAGGACATCTTGCTGCTTTGGGATGCAGACCATGAAAAATAGTTTTGATGAAAAAGGGGGCCTTACCGAAATCAACATGGTGCCGTTGATCGACGTCATGTTGGTATTGGTCGTCATCCTTTTGATGAGCGCTGTTTTTGTCGTGCCCAATCCCGTTGCTAGGGCGTTGAATGTCTCACTGCCGACGGCTCAAGGTGAAAGTGTTGCCAGCTCCCCTATCCAGGTTGAACTCGATGCCAAAGGACGGTTGTCTGTTGATGGGCGGGAGATTGCCCTACCTGACCTGGCAGCTGCTTTAGCTGCTGTTCCGAAAGATCGGCCGGTTTTATTGGCAGCTGACCGCGATGTGACGATGCAGCCCTTTGTGACGGTCATGGATGCCCTAAAACGCGCAGGTTTTACCAAGATCAGTGTCCGGACGCAGCGATGAACCGGTTGACGAAAGGACTCTTTTTTTCTGTCTTAAGCCACCTCGTTGTAATCGGGCTCGTCTGCTTGATGGTTTCAGCCGAAAGACCCAAAGACGTACCCATTGAAGTGGACCTGACCGCTGTGGGTTTTCCGGGAGGCGGCTTAGGTGGAGGACAGCCGGGGACGGGATCAAAGGGTACTGATCCTGCCGTTTTCCGTTCAGCATCTGGCGAACAAAATCCTGCAAAGCCGATTGTCCAGGAAACAGGAGCTCGAAGTGCTGTTGCCAAGGAAAATACCACACAAGAGGAATCAGGTAGCCTGCAACAGGCAGGTACGTCATCGGGCTCCGGCAGTGGCACAGGTGTTGGCGGCGGTACTGGCACTGGCGTGGGATCAGGCAGTGGCTCAGGTGTGGGGGCTGGTTCAGGGGATGGCCAAGGGGCAGGGCATTATATTGCGGCCAATTACAACTACATCCTGACGCTGATCCAACGGCATGTCACCTATCCCCAGCAGGCGCGGATGATGGGGATTGAAGGCAAGGCCATCTATCAGTTCACCATAAGAAAGGACGGCCACATCGAAGGGCTTTCCGTCATTAAAAGCGCCGGGTTTGACGCCTTGGACGCGGCGGGGCTCAAAGCCATCAGGAAAGCAGCGCCTTTCCCAGCACCGCCAGCAGCTGCGCGCTTGAAAGTGCCGCTTGTCTTTTCCTTGCGATAAGTCCTTCAGATCCAGTCTGGACCGAACCAGTTGAAAAGTGACTGGCCTTCGTCGCGCAGGCTGATTGTCGCCATCTCATCGGGGGATAGGCTGAAACTGAAGATGTCGATGTTCTGCTGCATACGCGTGCGGTGAGATGACTTGGGGATGACGGGGATCCCGTTCTGTACCAGGTAGCGCAGTGCAATCTGGGCAACCGGCCTGTCGTGCGCCTTGGCGATGTCCTGTAGGATCGGGTCGGTGAAAATAGGGCGCTTGCCTTCAGTGAGCGGTCCCCATGCCTGCATGACGGTGCCGTATGGCTCCATCACTTTCTGCAAATCGGTCTGCATGTAGTACACATGGTTTTCAACCTGGTTGACGGCCGGTGTGATTGCGCAGTGGTTCAGCAGTTTCTGGTAGAGGTTAGCGTTGAAGTTTGAGATGCCGATTGCCCTTAGTGTGCCTTCCCGGTAGGCTTCTTCTAAGGCCTGGTACATTTCCAGCGACTCGGCATACGGTTCGTGGATCAGCATCAGGTCGATGATGTCGGACTGCAGTGTTTCCTGTGCCTGGGCAATGCCGGCCTTTGCCTTTGTATAACTGGCAAACTGCCTGTCAAGCTTCGTCGTGATGAAGATGTTGTTACGGGGGATGCCACTGTCACGGATGGCTTTGCCGACAATTTCGTGGTTGCCGTACAGGAAAGCGGTATCAAAGAGGCGGTAGCCCACATCGAGTGCTTCACGCAGGATGTGTTCGCCTTTTTTGCCGCGCACAGTCCATGTGCCGAAACCTAACATCGGCATCTGGACGCCATTGTTGAGTGTAATGGTTTCCACCGTTCCTCTCCTTTGGTTGGGGACTAACTATCTGTTCATTTTAGCGCGAACGGTAGCTTAACAGCGTGGAATCCGGTCGTCATCCATGTCGTCTTCTGCGTACCACCACGCATGCTGGGAGACCGTTGCCCAGCTACCACCGTGCCTGTAGATGAAACGGATGCCATGTCTGCCGCAGAAGTTGACGAATTCCAAGCGCTCCATACTTCCCAAGAGCCACAGCAGACCACCTTGTGAGCGTTTGTCGTAATACTTGAGGCCTGCTGCTTTGATTAGTTCAACGACATCGATTTTTGATGCACGTTTGGCCTTGCGCTCTGCTTCGCGTTTTAACTGCGTATGGGCTTTGATGTCGGGTTTGGCTTTACGCTTCATAGTCTTTGTTGGCTAGGGAGCTTCCGGATGCAGGATGAGCTCTGTGATTTCAGACGGTTTCCCTAAACGCAGGGGAAAGCCGTTCCAAAGGCCAGTGCCGTTGCTGACATAAAGCTTCATGCCGGCGACATCATAAAGCCCTGAGACATAGCCTCCGTTAACGTACTGGTTCAGCCAATGGATGCCCAAGACCTGTCCACCGTGCGTGTGACCGGAGAGTTGTAAGTCAGCACCTGCTGCCGCATTGGCCTCTGCTCCTTTGGGTTGGTGGGCAAGCAAAATGACTGGTGCGCCTTCAGGTTTGCCAGATAAGGCTTTCTCGATGTCGGGTTCCGGCAGCCCGAAGCGCGCAGCGACCCGGTCAGTGGTACCTGCTAGGACAATCCTATGCCCCTTATCTTCCAAGATGACATGTTCATTGCTTAGGATGCGCAGTCCCATGGCGTTGAAATAGCGCATCCAGGCAAGGTAGTTGGAATAATATTCATGGTTGCCTGCGGCAACGAAGACGCCTAAGCGTGCAGTCAGGTCTTTATAAGGGGCGACATCATCCACGCGGTTTTTAGTGAGCCCATCAACAAGGTCGCCTGTGACAACAATCAGATCCGGTTTCAAGGCATTGGCTTTGTCAACGACTGCGCGTGTCCATTCTGCGTCCAAGAGGCGGCAGGCGTGGAGGTCTGTCAACTGGACGATGCGCAGCCCATCGAGTTCTTTGGGTAAGTGGCGGACGTAGATTTGGGTCTGCCTTACATCCGGGACCTTGATGCCCTGCCAGGTACCGATGGCAGAAAGGATGACAGCCAGTGCGCAGAGGCTGACCGACCATTTCCAGCCCAATTTGAGGTTTGGGGAAAGGATTCCCGTTTTGTTACCGAGCCAAAGGGTCAAGGAGGCGATGTCTTTCAGGATCAGGAAGCACAGCAACAGGATGAAAGAGCCCGTTGCCCAGCCCGCTAAAATGATGACGCCTTTGGGAACTTCAGGGGATGCCCAGCCACCGAACAGGTTGGTAATCAGTCCCCATTGGGATATGAGCAGGATGGTTAAGCCAATGGCAATTTTCCACAGCCTGCCAATCGGCAGGTGTGGGACAAAGCGCCAGATGACGACGGCGGCAAAAAGGGCTGGTGCGATATGGAACATCAATGCATGATAAGGGAATTTTGTAGCGTAAAGAAGTCTTTTTACATCATTTTACAGAGACGATGGCTTTGATGACCTTGGCAGGGACGCCGCCAACGATGGTGTTTGTAGGGACATTTTTCGTGATGACCGCACCTGCTGCAAGGATGGCACCATCGCCAATGGTCGTATTGCCGAGAACTGTCACATTGGCACCAATCCAGACGTTTTTTCCGATGATAATTGGTGCAGGGTGGATGTCACCCCGGTATGTCGGGTTTTGGTCATGGTTGAGGGTTGCCATCACACAGTTGTGTCCGATGATGGTGCCGTCACCGATGGTAATGCCGCCTTGGTCTTGGAAACGGCAACCTGAATTGATGAAAACCCTGTTGCCTATCTCCAGGTTTTTGCCGCAGTCCGTCGTGAACGGTGGGAAAAGCATGAAGTCGTCCGGTATTGGGCGTCCCGTAATCTGGCCCATGATGACCCGGATTTCCTCAGGCGTATGGTATTGGGAGTTCAGTTTCGAGGTCAGCCTGATGGCTTCCTGTGCAAAAGCATGGAAGGCAAGGCTAAGGTCTGAGCCTGCTTTAACAAGGGTGCGTTTTGCCATCAATTCACGGAATTTGGCGACAGATAATGTCATTTGAAAGCCTTTAGGTGATATGTATTTAATCTGGAGCACTATAACTTCTGTGTGTTGTAATGTCTAATACTTATAATTCATTTCATGCTATGCTTGTCAGGCATGATTGGCATCCTTAAAGGAGTCTTAATGAAAATCCGTGTCTTGCGTTATTTCCTGGAAACAGCGCGTCTGGGTAGTATCACCCGGGCGGCTGAGCGTCTCTATGTTACGCAGCCGACCTTATCGCGCCAGTTGAAAGCCCTTGAAGACGAGTTGGGCAAGCAGCTCTTTGAGCGGGGTAGTACGAGTATCCGTTTGACCGACGAAGGGCGGCTCTTGAAGGAACGTGCGGAAGACATCCTCAGTATGGTTGACCGTACTACGGCAGAATTCAAGGCGCTCGATGATTTCACGGGTGGTGAACTCTATATCGGCTGCGCGGAGTCCCAGGGCATCCGTTATATCGCCCGGGCTGTGCATCATCTGCAGGCCCAATATCCGCGTGTTCGGCTGCACCTGCATAGTGGCAATGCGGAAAACGTTTGTGAACGTTTAGACCATGGGTTGCTCGAATTTGCTGTCATCGTCCGCGATGTGGACGTAACACGCTACAACTGCATCGAAATCCCGCACCGTGACATCTGGGGTCTGATTATGCGCCAGGATGATCCATTGGCTGAAAAGACCGCGATAACACTCGATGACCTGATTGGTGTACCGCTGATCTGTTCGCGGGAAGGTATGTCGGCAGAGCATCCGAAATGGTTTGGTGACCGGATGGACCAGCTTAACATTGTGGCAACCTACAACCTGCTTTTTAACGCAGCCATCATGGTGCGCGAAGGGATGGGCTGTGCCTTAAGCTTTGACCAGCTTGTTGATACGGGCATTGGAAGTGGGTTGTGTTTCCGGCCGCTGGAACCCACCCTGCTGGCACCGATGTACCTGATCTGGCGGCGCCATCAGACGTTCACGCCGGTCGGGCAGCGTTTTTTAGATGCGCTTAAGCGTCAGTTTGAGGGAGGAAACCAAGATGCGTAAGACGGTGTTGCCCCTGTCCTTGTTGGATCCTCCTGCCGTTCCCAACGGGATACCGGCAGTGGACCTGGATGATGCATGCCAGCGGATTGCGCAGGTGTTTTCAGAATTGGGGATTCCCGCGCAGGTTCTTTCTGCAACAGCAGGGCCGGTTTTGGCACTGTATACCCTGGAACTGGCAGAAGGTGTCGATCCAGTGAAGGTGACCATCCATGCACGGGACTTTGCCAAGGCGCTCTCTGCGATGACGTGCCGGTTCATCATAAAGGACCCCTGCCACTTGGTTTTGGAGGTGGCCAATCCCAAACGGGACCGCATTGGCTTGGCCGGAATTCTGTCAACGGAAGCTTTCCAAGAGTCGCAAGCAGAGCTGCCTATTACCTTGGGACAGGATGTGTCGGGAAATCCGGTTGTTTCTGACTTGGGCCTTATGCCGCATCTGCTGATTGGTGCTGGCAGTGGGGATGAAGCAGTGGGATTCGTGCATGCGGTACTTCTGTCCCTCCTTTTCCGGCAGGTTCCTGGTGATATGCGTTTACTGCTGTTGGACGCCCAGGGGCAGCAGGTCTTTGCGCCTTTCCAAGGTATCCCGCACCTAATGGCGCCTGTTGTGACGGATGCCAAAGGGTGTTTCATCCTATTGGAAGGACTGAACCAGGAGATAGCAAGGCGGCTTACGCTTTTGGGTGAAGTAGGGGTTTCCGACGGGGTGGCCTACCGGCAGAAGGTTGGGGAAGGGGTGTTGCCGCGCATCGTGATGGCAATCCATGGGTATGCGGGACTGTTTTCCCAAGGGCGGGCTGCTGAGTACCTGATGGCGAGGATTGCCATGCGGGGGCATCAGGTTGGCGTGCATCTCATTGCCGTAACCCGGCCGGTCTCATTCGATTCGGTTCCGGATCTTTTCAAGCTGCATTTCCCTTCCCGCGTGGCATTGAAAGCGGCCTGTATGGCCGATTCCCGTCGGCTGGTCGGCCAGGATGGCGCTGAGGCACTGCTGGGTGATGGGGATATGCTGTACTTTGATGGGCAGCTGGGGGTGGTACGGCGCATCCATGGTGCGGTGACCTCTGATGCTGAGGTGGGGCGGGTGACGGAATACCTTCGTGCCCAGGGTGCTGGCGTATAATCCTCAAGGAATCTTTTGCACAGGAGCGCGAAATGGCGGTTAATTTAGCCGAAAAGTTCGGTATCAAGATTAAAGTGAAGTATTCTGACGAAACCAGGGTGTCGCTTGACCGTCAGTTGCACGAACTCTTTGGGGAAGGTGGTGCGAATTTCCGGAAATATCTCGATGAGCGGGGATACAACCTTTTTTCTGCAAATTACCAGGTATTTGACCGGTATTTCAATGATTTTGTTGGGCAGGTGCCGGAGCTTGTCCAGTATATCCATGATTTCAAGCTCTTTGATGAGATCCTGGAGCAGGTCAAGGATCTCCTGCCACCCGTGAGACCTGAAGAAATCGAGGCACTTGATAAGCAGTAACGCTGTTACCAGGTGGTATCTAGCAGGTGACGGTTTGCCAGTCCTCCAGGTTGTAGAAGAGAAACGGGGACTTTTGGTTGTCGCTTTGCGATTGCATGTCTTCGGCAATCATCTTCAGCAGCGACGACTACCCAGTACGTCGCATGCCAACAAGGACTTTGAGCAACTTGTAGTTGGCGTAGAAGGGGCGGATCTGGTCGAGATAGACTGGGCGCGGTATCAGCATGGTTTCCTTTGTCGACTACAGTCGATATTGACGGGCATTTTCCATTGTTTGTCGACTATAGTCGATAAGGTTTGCGGCCTATGCACGCAGTCTTTGATGAAGCGTAAAACAGGCTCTGGACACAAGGCCAGAGCCTTAGGGAGGCTTGCGGTCTAAATGGACAGCGTTTTCAAGACCTGGCTTTCTTGGTTGATATCGTCGTACCGCCAAGCGTCGCAGATTTTGACGTCAATCGAGTCGACTTTCGCATCTTCTTTCAATGCCTTAAGGCATTCCAACAGCTTGTCTTCATCGGCAGGATTGCGTGTTTCGTATTCAACAATAGCTTCAATGGTCTGTAGGCCTTTATCCAGGCTGGCAGAGCCGCAGCAGGTGTAGCAGTCATATTTCTCAACTTGGGGAATCAGCCAGCCAAAGAGCAGGTCGACATATTCCGGGTTTTCTGTGTTGCCAATCCAGATGTTGTCTTTTACATCGTCAATTGTCAGCGGTGCATTCAGGTTGATGACCACTTCCGCGCAGATCTGCTGGTATTGGCCATAGTGGCCTTTTTTCAGCTGGCGGTTGTTCATCCGCTTGAGTTCGCTTTTGTTGGGGTTGCCGAATCGATCCATGATATTGCTCCGTTCTTTTCCGTTTGTTTTCTCAGATGCTGTGCCTTACAGCGGCTGTTTGGGTTTCTTTTTGCCTTCGAGCACGCTTTCCTTACATTCAAACAGGATTTCCACGTGTGCGACAGGGTGCGGGCCAGGGATATTGCGTGTGGTGCTTGAGAGGACAAAATTGGAACCGGTGCTGTAGGCAGCTTTCAAGACTTGGTACGGGGTGACATTGCTTTCGCTGAACAGTGTTTCGGGTACCAGGTCAGGGCGCTTGCCGCCAATCATTGCTGTGCCAATCGGGTTTGTTCCAATTAATTCCCCTTCAAAGCAGGCAATCAGCATATGGCGGCAGGCGGTCACGCCCGTGACGCCAAAGAGGTTTTTGCCGCAGACAGGGCAGTGCCAGTGTGGGGTTTTCGTGTAAACCCAGTTCATTGCGACAACCTGCTTTTTGCTGCCGTCTTCAAACTGGAGTTCTTCTTCAACGGGTGGTTCCGTTTTCTGTTCAGCAGCCGCTTCGCCAGATAGTGGTGTACGCCAGGCAATGGCATAGCGGTCGACCAGGTTGGCACTGTGTTTGGAGTGTGTGTCTTGCACGCGGTCGTCTTCAGACCAGGTCACGCGTGGCAGCGGCAGGATGCCGGAGACGTAAAGCACAATCTGTTCCACAATCGAATAGGTGGTCGCCATTTCGGCTTCCATATCTTCGATTTCAAAGTCGGTTGGCAGTGCGGTTGTCCATTGGCTGCCATGCTGCATTTTGGCAAGCTCAATCTTGCGGGTCAGGATGTATTCCAGCAGCCGCAGGTGTTCGAGCATTGCCTGGAGGCTCATTGTGCTTAAGTTGTTCCCGTAATGGTCATTCCAGTCTTTCAGGAACGTGCGCAAGTCTGAGACGATGAAGGAATGGGATTTTAGGATGTCCCAGTTGCTGTGCCATTCACACAGCATACTGACCACGTGGTGCATGGCCGCATTGGCGGCATTCTCAAGGTTTGGTGAGGAGTCGTTGCTTTCCATGTCTGTTTCCGACGGTTTTCCCTGCAACCTTAAAGGATACCGAGCTTGGTGAGATCTGCCATGACCTGAGTCAGGTTTTTATAAAGGATTCCGATGCCGCCTTTGGCACGCCATTCGGCGATGTTCTTGGGACTGTCGTCAATTAAGACATCATTGGGACTCGTGCAGTAGTGCTGCTTGTGGGTGGTTAAGACGACCGTATTGATGGTGATGGTATCAGAGAGCATCCGCCTGACCCAGGCGATCTTGTCATCCCGGACGGTGGGCATGCCGCGTTTGGGTTTGGGCATGGCTGTCAGGATTTCGCATCGGGCGCCATATTTTGTGTAGAGGGCGTCAAAAAGTGTCTTGCCGCCAGGCATTACGTCGAGCGTGTCAAAAAAGTGCGGGATTTTGTTGAGTGTAGCCCAGAGCATATCGTTGCTGGGATCTGTTGCGCCGCACAGTGGCCTTGCACGTGCCCAGAAGTCGGCCAGTACCCCGTCCATGTCTAAGAAAATCTTGCCTTTGAACATCGTTATTCCTTGAATTTTCCCTGTCTGCCAGTATAGCCGAATCTAGGGGAAAACTTTCTTGGCTGTTAAAATGTCCTTATGATTCGTCAGGAATGGGCCTTTTTTTCGTGAAGAAATTGTTAAGTAGACTTTTGGTGTGGGGCCTAATGGGAATGGGTATGGCGCAAGCACAGGTTGTGGCGAATGAGCCGATTGATGAAGGTAAGGTGGCTGAAGCAAAACGGATAATCCTTGATATGCAAAAGCGCCTGCCTGCGTATACCGCTAAGGGATCAGGTCCTTTTGTGGCGGCCATCTATGACAGCAAAGGCAATCTCATTGTGGAAGCAGCCAATTCAGTAGTCGAAGGACAGTGCAGTCATAACCACTCGGAGATGAATGCAATACGCTTGGCTGAAGAAAAGCTCGGTACTTATAACCTGGGACCGCACCGGTTGCGTATGTATGTCACGGCTGAACCGTGCATGATGTGCCTTGGTGGCATTATGTGGTCGGGTATTGAGGCAGTATATTATGGGGTGTCGTCCGAGCGGGTGGAGGCGATTACTGGTTTTGATGAAGGATATAAGCCTGACTGGTTGGAGGCCTTCCGCAAACGGGGGATTACTGTTTATGGCAACATTGCCTCCGAAGAGGGTGAAAAAGCGCTCATGCAGTATATGGCGGAAGGTCGCATTGTCTATAAGCCGGAACGCCGGACGGAAAAACGCTGATTGTTGATACGGATGCAGGAAGACGGTATGGAAAATGATGTGCAGGATGTTTCGCTACTCCAGGTTCCTGAAGGTACAGTAAAGGCTGCCCCTGTTCAGGGTACGGAAGGCGTGGTTCAGGACCTGGCTGAATTCCCCTCCGATGATATGTCCCTTTTAGCTGTCCGGTTGCGGATTGCCATGGAAAAGAAGGGCGTGACCCAGGCGCAGCTGGCCCGTGCCTGTGGTGTGAAGCCGCCCAGTGTGAATGGTTGGATTACTGGGAAGTCCAAATACCTGAAGGGGAACAATCTCCTGGCAGCTGCCAGGACTTTGGATGTTTCCCAGGAGTGGCTTGCTACCGGTGAAGGGACGATGCTGCCTTACGACAGCGGCCTGACCATTCCCAATCTGCCATCCAATGAGTTTGTTGAGGTGCCTATATTAAATACGCGCCAGTCCATGCTTGACGACACGTTGACGGAGCACCTCTACGAAGAGAAGATTGCTTTTCGCAAGGTCGATTTGGAAAAACTCCATGTGTTGCCCCGTTATGCGCGTGTGCTGACGGTGGGTGATGACTGTATGATCCCGACTCTGCGTAAAGAAGGCTTTGTCCTGATCAATACAGAAGAGACCGCTCCCGTCGATACACAGGTCTATGCGGTTTTCCACGATGGCCTGATGTTTGTGCGCCGCCTAATCCTTGATTATAGCGATACCCCAGGAGAGCGGGTTTGGATGATGCGCTGTGACCATCCCGACCGGTCCCGTTATCCTGACCGCCGGTTGCCGCCGGATGCGGTTTTGTTGGGACAGGTGGTCTGGTATGCAGGGGCGCTTTGAGCGTCTTTTGGCTTCCCGCTGTGGCGAATTCAGGGAAATGCCTATAAGAGGTTGTTCCTGCTGGGACAGGTGATTTTATTTTCTGCAGCAGGGCGCAAGCTGTCTCAGTTGCCTGATAAATAAATCTTTATTCTTCAATGAGTTATCCAATCCACCGGTATGCCTTAGGCTGTTTGGAATTCCTTTGTGCTATGATGACGATAGTCTACTGAATAATCCAACAGGTTCATATATTGCTAAAAACAGGTCATAATTATCACTAAGCTGCATTTTTAGGTCGATTTCAATAATTTTTAGAATGGAGGGTTGATATGCTGACCGAGTTGGGTAAATTCCTGAAGAAACTGCGTGTTGACCGTAATGAAGTCCTAAAGGATATGGCCGGTAAACTGGGGGTCACTGCTTCTTTCCTATCAGCTGTTGAAAATGGCAAGAAGCGGATGCCATCAGAATGGAACGGCAAACTTTGCGCAGCCTATTCACTGGATTCAGACAACCGTAAATTACTGACAGCTGCGATTGCAGATACCGAAGCTAGTATTGACCTGAAGTTGGTAGACCTGCCTTCTGCCAACCGTGAACTAGCGGTCTTTTTTGCGCGGCGTTTTTCAGTGCTTGATAGCGACCAAGTCAAGGCCATCCAGAAAATCTTGCGTAAAGATGAAAAAAACCGCGGTGAGGGATAACCGTTCCAGCTATTTCCCATGGTCTTAAACAAGGTGCCCCTACCCATAGGTGGTATTGCCTTGGCAATTACCACATTGGGTGGTGTGTATGATTTGTATGGCGTTCCGGCCCGTTTAGTGTTAGGTGCTGTTTCTTTCCTGCTTTTGGCGTTGCCGTTGCTTAAGCTCTTGTGTGTTCGTGGACAGGTTCGTGAGGTGCTTTCTTCGCCCATCTTGTCGACGGTAGTTGGCACCTTTTCCATGGCACTCATTGTCCTGTCTGGTTACCTGAAGCCGTTTTCCTGGCACTTCGCCTTTGCCGTATTCCTCTTGGGAGCAGCATTGCACACGGCACTTATTGCCTGGTTCACCTACCGTTTCCTGTTTCGGATACCAGTCCCGAAAATGGTGACGACATGGCTCATCCTCTATGTCGGCTATGCGTCGATTTCCATTGTTTCGCCAGCATTTGGGGTGCAGGAGAGCTTGGGACTGTGGGTGTTCTGGTTCAGTCTCACCATGTGCTTGGCTCTGGTGCCGCTCCTGCTCTGGCGTTACGTTGTTGTCCGGGCAATTCCAGAACCGGAAAAACTTTTCATCTGCATCTTTACTGCTCCTGCGGCACTATGCCTGGTCGCTTACCTGAAAATTACTGCCACTCCGGTTGCCTGGTTTGTCTGGACATTGGGGGTATTGACGCTTGTGAGCCTCTTTGTGGTCATCTGTTTCCTGCCGAAACTCCTAAGCCTGCCGTTTTATCCGAGTTATGCGGCATTTACCTTTCCGTTTGTGATTTCAGCCATGGCGGGGCGATGCTTCGAGCTATACCTTACCGAAGGCGGTATTCAGGTATCCGCTTTGCATTGGGTTGCTATTAGCCAGACGGTTCTGGCAACGTGCCTGACTGCCTATGCGCTTGTTCGGTATGCAATGGCGGCGGTTAGGATGGCGTAAGCTGTTGATTGTTGCCGGTTTGTTGCTTTGTCATCATTTATCGGTATCATTTTTGTCATTGAGCCCCTTTTGACTTTAAACTATTGTTTTTATTGCTAAGAATTGCCTGCTATGGAAAACCTGAATCAGACACCGACTGTCATCCGTGAAGCCCAGGAAATCAATAAGGCACTGACGCAACGCCTTAATACCAGCCAGACGACATCTGACGAGGAGTTCAAGGCGCTGCTTCACGCGGTGACTGTGCCGATGATGACTTTGACTGCCAAGCTCTCCGGTGAGTCGGAGGCCTTCGTCCAGGATGTCTGCGATGAGGTTCTAAAGCAACTGACGGGCAAAAAACCGCAGCGCGACGATTCTGGTCGGATCCAAAGTGCCCGTTCAGGGCAGCCGATGGATGCGACGGCGCTTTTTGAGTCAACTATGACGGATCCCGACATGATCAAGGGGGCTGAGATTGCGAACCGCGCATTGGCGGCAGCGATGAAAGAGATGGCGGATACTCATTGGGGACGCCCGGTCATCCGCGCCCGTATTATGGTCATGGTGATTGTGGGGATCCTGAACCGTATCGGAATGGAAGCAAACCATCCATTGGATCACTTCGATACCGTGCGTGATGCAATGCAGAACATCCAGTCCAATATGGGTTGGAAATAGTGGTTTTGCAGGACTGAACCAGTATCAGAGGATGTGTCCTTGACCAACAGGCCTGTGCTTTATTCTTTTATTCCGCTGAATTCGGCGGAATTGGCATCCACCTGTGAAGCCATCCTAGTAGCGCGCTATTGGCCATATCAAAAAAGAATCCCCTGTGTTAAACTGAAATTCCGCAACTGGCGTTTCCAGTTGCTGTTTGGCAGTTGAGGAGTCCATCCGTGAAGTATGAAGATGATTTTGAACAGGGTTTTGCGTTCGAAGCAATGAGTGATGAGCTGGTTGAGCAGTTCGTCAGGCAGTTGCAGGAGGCATTGGCAACGGACAAGGTCTACGGTGCCATGCTGGTCAAGTCTATGACGGATGGTCCTTACCTGGACACAGAAGTGCAGGACGAAGAGGCGCAGAAGGCATTGCTTTTCGCTTCAGAAAATACGTCGGGGGTGTTGCACTGAATTTCTCCTAAATTTTTCTGTACGTTGTGTATGGCCGCTGATTCCGTAATAACCTTCCAAGAAGAATATCCTTCATTAGAAAATTACTGGCGGTCAATAATCTTATTTGGTAGGAACACTGCTTCCTATAAATTTGCTTTATCCAAAGCGCTCCTAATTGTTGCCTCAACAGGTCAAAATGTTTTTCATCTTGAAGAGCTTGCTGACTCATTCTGTAAAAGTATTTGCGAACATATTAAGGACTCTCCTAAACAACATACAGGGCAGAGAAGCCGTTTCTTAGATGCTTGTTCCTTATTCAACGAGGGAAAAATTTCACAGCAATATTTATTAGATATTACGGTAAAGTACGGGTTTCGCTATGTGATTGACTTATTTCACCGTGTCGGTCAGGTAAATATTCCTGTAAGTTTCTATGAGAAGGATTATCATGATAAAAAGATTATATTGACGGATAATATTTTTAAACTTTCAGAAAGCCCTCAATTTGAAAATCTTCCTCTTGAAACGGAAGCACGTTGGAAATTAGTAGAAACTGCATGGCAACTTGGTGTATCTCATAATATGCTACAAGTAAAATACGATGATGTTGGGAGAGGCTTGTATGTTGAATTAGGAAAATTTCGAAGAAAAAGTGTTTCCTCAGTGCGCGAATCCTTGAATGGGTATCAGAAGGGAAAGTGTTTTTATTGTTTTGATGATATTAGCATTAGTAGTGAGAATCCAAATTTTTGTGATGTGGATCATTTTATTCCGCATATGCTGGCAAAAAAAATTCCTGAAACAAATTTAGATGCTGTTTGGAATCCAGTACTTTCTTGCTCTCGTTGTAATCGCGGTAGTTCGGGGAAATTTGAAAGAATCCCATCAACTAGGTATCTAGCAAGACTTCAAAAGCGGAATGAATTCCTTATCAGTAGTTACCATCCCTTGCGTGAAACACTAATGGCGCAAACGGGGAATACATCGGAAAAGAGGGTAACTTTTTTAAATAATGTTCATCGTATGGCTATGAGTCATATCCCAGCTTGTTGGGAAACTATCCAAGTGGGTAAGGAGGTGTTCTAATGTCAAATGATGCTACTAAGGTAACTTTGCAGTATTATGCTAATAAGGCAAAAGACTTTAGTGAGGATACGCAAACAGTTAATTTTTCCAATATTCAACAAGAGTTTCTTAAGTATATTCCTCAGGGGGGGATGATACTTGACTTAGGTTGTGGGGCGGGACGTGACAGCAAGGCATTTATTGATGCTGGTTATAATGTTGTTGCAATGGATGGATCGCTAGAACTTTGTCAGATAGCATCAAAATATATTGGGCAAGAAGTCATTTGTGCTACTTTTCAAGAGTTTTCCTCCACTATGCTGTTTGATGGAATATGGGCGTGCGCTTCTCTGCTTCATATTTCTATGGATGATCTTAAAACGGTTATGCCTAAATTGGTTAAGATTCTGAAAAAAGGTGGGTGCTTTTATATATCTTTCAAATATGGTGATTTTTCAGGTATACGTAATGGTCGTTTTTTCACGGACATGACAGAATTGTCTTTCGAGTCTTTGATTTCATCTGTGCCTGATGTAAAAGTAGACCATTACTCGATCACGGGAGATGTTCGCCCAGGACGCGGTAGTGAGAAGTGGTTAAATATTTTTTTGAAAAAAATATGATTTTCTTGGGCGCTTTGGACAATGTGGCAAAATGTCCTCTTATTTCCCCCAGAGTGCCCGTACATGGGCAGCAGTACCAGACGCTAGCCCTTCCAAACCATAGCCGCCTTCCAGCACTGAGACAATCCGTCCTTCGCAGCATTCGTCGGCAATAGCCATGATTTCTTTGGTGACCCAGTAAAAATCATCGTCCGTAAACTGGAAGCCGCCCAGCATGTCCCTGTAATGTGAGTCAAACCCGGCGGAGATGAAAATCAGGTCAGGGTTGAAGCGTCTGACGGCAGGTAGGATTTCATACTGCATGGCGTTGCGGAATTTTTTGGAGTCCGCACCGCGTGCCATCGGGACGTTGACGATGTTGTGGTCAATCCCTGTTTCATACTTTGCACCTGTACCTGGGTAAAATGGTGACTGGTGGGTGGAGCAATAAAGCATTTCAGGACGGTGGTAGAAGGCATCCTGTGTGCCGTTGCCATGGTGGACGTCAAAGTCGATGGTCGCGACTTTCTTGATGGTTTCCGGGTATTTATAAACTGCCCAGGCAGCACCGATGGCGGCATGGTTAAAGACGCAGAACCCCATTGCACGGTCTGGTTCGGCGTGGTGCCCGCACGGCCGCGTTGCACAGAAGATGTTGTCAGCACGTCCTTTCATGATCATGTCGACACCCATGCAGGCAGCGCCTACGCAGCTCATTACACAGTCCCATGTGCCGGACATCATGATGGTGTCGCCACCGTCCAAAGGTACCCGGCCGAAGGTGTTCTTAAGTGATTCAATGCGGTGGATGTATTCCGGTGTGTGCACCAAAAGGAGCTGTTCGCGTGTTCCCAATGGAGCGTGTTTCCAGACAAGGCCTTCAAATTCCGGGGTGACCAGGGCATCACGTACGGCAATCAGTCGGTCTGGGCATTCGGGGTGGTCATAGCCGGGTTCATGGCCCAGGCACGCATCGGACGTTAGGATGACGGTGTTTCTCATGGTATTTGGATCTGGTTTGGATGGGGCAGGACGTCTTTTCTCGCTAATTATATATGCCAGATGCGATTTTGCGTTTTCCAATGGTGATAGAATTCAGACTAGCCCGTCCGCAAGATGGGTGGCGCAGGATTTTGCAGACCTAAGGAAGGACATGCGTATGGAAGGAACCTACGAGGAATGGCTGGCTAAGGTTGCGGTCGATGGCAAGGAATTGCGGAATGTTCCCGCGGCGTTCATGACAGAAGAGCTCTGTTTGGCGGCAGTTAAGGATTGGGGCATTGCCCTGCAGTTTGCCCCAGACTCGGTGAAAAGCCCTGAAGTCTGCCGTGCGGCGGTCGAGCATTGGAGTGTTGCCCTGCAGTATGTCCCTGAAGCATTGCGTACCCCAGAACTCTGTTTGCATGCGGTGACTAACGACGGGTGGACACTGACGTATGTGCCTGAGCGGTTACGGACGGTTGAAATCTGCCGCATAGCGATGGAGCATGATCCGAATGCCTTCACGGAAGTGCCTGAGGCTTTAAAGACGCTGGATGTCTGCATGAAGGCGGTCAGCCATGCCGGTTCGATGCTGCGTTACGTCCCTTTGACCCTGCGTACCCCAGAAATCTGCTTGGCTGCCGTTGAAAATGACGGTTTTGCCCTGGAGTATGTCCCTGATGAACTGCGCAACAGTGCGCTTTTCAGGGCAGCGGTTAAAAGTGCGGCGCCGATTTTCAGGCGCCTGCCAGATGCTGAAAAGGCGCCTGATATCTGCCTGTCTGCTGTGCGTGGTGACGGGATGCTCTTGCAGGACGTGCCGGCTGACAGGAAGTCTGAGGAAATCTGCTTGGCTGCCGTGCAGAATAAGTGTGCCGCCTTGCGCTATGTCCCAGATATCTATAAAACCACCGAGGTCTGCATTGCAGCAATCAAGGACAATGTCTCGCTCCTAAAGTATGTGCCAGAACCGCTTTGGACGCAGGAACTGTGCCTGGCCGCATTGCAAAAACGTGGTTTTACTTTGGGGCATGTACCGATGTCTTTGAGGACTGAAGAAGTGTGCTTAGAAGGTGTCCGGCAGAATGGCCGCATGTTGAAAGAAGTGCCAGACAATGTCTTGACGCATGAAATCTGCCTGGAGGCTGTGCGCCAGTACAGCTGGGCCTTACGCCAGATCCCACAGCGCTTCCGTACCCATGATGTGGCCATTGCCGCGGTGGAGCACAATGGGATGGTCTTAAAGGATATCCCGGAACCGCTGCGTTCCCCTGAAATCTGTATGGCAGCCGTCTCCAAAAGTGCCTGGGCAATGATTGATGTGCCGGAAGCATTAAGGACGCCTGAGATTTATGCGGCAGCAGTTGCCAATGATGGGTCGGTGCTGGAATACATCCCAGAGGCGTGTAAGACGCTGAAGCTATGCCTTGCTGCAGTCACGAGTAATGCGAGGGCATTAAGGTATGTACCGGATGCATTGAAGACCCTAGATGTGTGTCGGGCAGCTGTCCGGCAGAACCGCAAAGGCATGCGCTATGTTCCGGACGAACTGAAAACGCCGGCATTCTGTATGGAGGCAGTCCAAAGCAATGGTATTGCACTCAAATATGTGCCAGAAGCATTGAAGACTTATGAAATTTGCCTGGCAGCAGTTCAGAACTCAGGTTATGCCTTGAAATTCGTGCCTGAGCGGCATAAGACGGCCGAACTCTTGTCAGCTGTTGGTGTCGGTTAGGCATCTGTTATCACCTTGGAGGACAGGGAAATGAAAAGAATCATGGTTGCATCGGCATTGGCGTTTTGTATTGCCCTTCCGGCGGCACCTGCCAAAGCAGGATTATTTGATGATTTTTTCGGTTGGGTTAAGAACACATTCTCCACAGTCAAGAAAAAACGTGCTAAACAGAAGCAGCAGACCCAGCAGCGCACGGCGGTGACGGCCCATGAGCAGCGTACAATCGCTAACCAAATCATGCCGAGCCAGTATGGTAGCTATAACCGCAGTAAGGAGTGCTGGGGTTCCAATTGTATGTCGGTCAATTTCATCAACCGGATCCGGTTTACTGATGGCGACATCTATTATATGTTGACGGCAGCTTCCAATGAGAAAACCTATGACATGTTTGCTCTGCGCCACGAAGCCGGCCATTACCGGATCCTTGCAAAACGCCATTACCAAGGTATGGGCTTCAGCGGCGACGGGATGTTTGTTCAGTTGGGGCGCTCCGCCTATGGCTGGAATCTGATGACGGGGGATAAGGGTGGCATGTCCCTGTATGAGGACTACTATATTTTCGTCGATGATGAGATCAAGCACGTTGCCAGCATCCAGGATTTTTCACGCTCGGGTGTCTCGAACAACGGACATGTCCTGTCAGGTGACATCCAGGTTGGCCAAGGCAATGGTTTCTTCTATCCGCTTGAAGTGAAGGTCACGGGGCTTACCCATGCGCGGATTACCTGCAACAGCTGTGAACCGAGAGGTGGTAAACGGATGTCGCCTAAGTATTACCGCTTTGAGTACAACAAGGAGACGGGGCGTTATGAGATGCCTGCAGGTTATCCGATGAAGGGACAGCGTTTCTGAAACGGCTTGGTTATGCCATGAAGCGGTATCTTTTTGGGGGTATTCTGGCCGTGGCCTGTACCTGCGCTATTGCGCAGGACACGGGCTGGAGCTACCAATATGCAACCCCGAAACACGCCATACGTGTTTCCTGTCCGGCGCCTACGTCTAATGCATGTACCTATGAGGTGTGGAACCGCCCACGTACCGTAGGGCAGGGCAAAGCCGACCTTGTCATCGAAAACGGCCGGCATGAACTCTTTGCCAACGGCAATTCTCAATATGTTTTTACGTCTGGGAAGGTCAGGATTGCGCTCTTTGATTCGTTGCGGGATACCTCGGAAAATACGTTGTCTGTTTATGTCGATGGTCGCCTGCGTAGCCGCTATCCGTTGGAACCAGTTTCGCGCTAGGGGTTGGGTGTTGTAATTGCGCTTTCGTTTACCTGAAAGTCTTTCCTCCAGTTGAAAAGGCTGATAAAATCCTAGTCTTTCGAATTTTTGCTTAAACCGTATACATTCATGACCACTATTCGTCTTAAAGAAAATGAACCATTCGAAGTGGCAATGCGCCGCTTCAAACGTGCAATTGAAAAAACCGGTCTGTTGACCGAACTGCGCGCCCGCGAATTCTACGAAAAACCAACCGCTGAACGTAAGCGGAAACTGGCTGCTGCCATCAAGCGCCACTACAAGCGCATCCGTAGCCAGCAGTTGCCTAAGAAGATGTACTGATCGCTTGCCGGCCTTTGTGGTCGGGTATGCAGCGATTTGACAGCATTCGGATTCCCGCTTCGGTCTGACCGTTGCGGGTTTTGCTGTTTCTAGTTTGGAAATCAATGTCTGGGGGAAGCGATGAGCCTGAAAGAACAGATTACCGCCGACATGAAGGCGGCTATGCGTGCCAAGGATATGAAACGCCTGGGTACGATTCGTATGTTGACTGCTGCGATGAAGCAGAAGGAAGTCGATGAACGCATCGTCTTGGATGATGCCCAGGTGCTTGCTATTGTTGAAAAGATGGTCAAACAGCGCCGTGATTCGATTGAGCAGTTCAAGGCTGGCAACCGTCCTGACCTGGTTGAAAGCGAACAGGCTGAAATCGATGTGCTGACCGCTTACCTGCCAGAACAGCTCTCTGAAGAAGAATTAGCCAAAGAAGTTGCTGAAGCGGTTGCAGGCGCCGAAGGGCCTAAGGACATGGGCCGTGTCATGGGTGTCTTGAAGGGTAAACTAGCCGGTCGCGCTGATATGGGCGTAGTTTCCAAACTGGTACGCCAGGCGCTGATGGGAAAATAATGCTGACAGGCGGTTCTCTATGCCGCCTGTAGGTTTTCCCTGCTGAAGGGCGGCTGCTAAGTGATTCCAAATGCATTTGTCCAGGATCTGTTAACCCGTGTCGACATTGTCGATGTGGTTGGCAGCCGTGTGCAGCTTAAAAAGCAGGGGCTCAACTATTGGGCCTGCTGTCCTTTCCATTCAGAAAAGACCCCGAGTTTTTCAGTCAGCCCCGACAAACAGTTTTACCACTGTTTTGGTTGTGGCCAGACGGGGTCCGCGATTTCTTTTCTGATGGCCTACAGCGGCTTGTCCTTTGTGGAGGCAGTTGAAGAGCTGGCACGCTCCGTTGGCCTTCAGGTGCCGCATGAAGGGCCGTCTATCCCGAAAGAAGAGCGGCAGCGCAAGCAGGCGCAGCAGCTGGCGCTCTCTGATGTGATGTCACGGGCGGATAGTTATTACCGCTCGATGCTCAAAATCTCCCCGGAAGCGATTGAATACCTGCGCGGCAGGGGACTGAGCGGTCAAATTGCCGCGCGGTTTGGCTTAGGGTATGTCCCCGATTCCTGGTCGCCATTAAAACAGTGCTTTGACAATTATGAGGCCCCTGAACTTGTCGAGGCGGGGCTCGTGATTGAGCGCGAGGTGGAAAACCGAGGGGGTAGTGCTAGGCGCTATGACCGTTTCCGTGCGCGCATCATGTTCCCGATCAGGAATGAACGGGGGCAGGTTATTGCATTTGGTGGGCGTGTGCTGGGCAAAGGTGAGCCAAAATACCTGAATTCGCCGGAAACACCGCTTTTCAGTAAAGGTAATGAGCTCTATGGGCTTTTTGAGGCGAGGGCGGCTATCCGTGAGGCAGGTTACGTCCTTGTTGTTGAAGGGTACATGGATGTCGTGGCGCTTTCTCAGTTGGGTTTCCCTCAGGCGGTGGCAACATTGGGTACGGCCTGTACTGAGATGCACGTCAGGAAGCTTTTCAGGTATACGAATAAGGTTGTCTTTTCCTTTGATGGCGATATGGCTGGGCGCAAGGCGGCCAAGCGGGCAATGGAGTCTTCCTTGTCGGCTGTCAATGATGAACGCCAGGTGCTCTTTTTATTCCTGCCGCCTGAACATGATCCTGACAGTTTCATCCGTGAAAAGGGGGCTGAAGCTTTCGGGCGGATGGTTGCGTCGGCGGAACCCTTGTCACAGTTTTTGATGGGCGAAATCACCGGTGGCCTTGATATGGCTACGATGGAGGGGCGCTCGCAGGCTTTGAACCGCGCCAGACCTTGGGTCTCTGTGATGAAAAAGTCGGCATTGCGCACACAGATTGTGAGAAAGCTCATTGAATTGGTTGGGATGCCGGAAAAAGAGGTGCTGCCATGGCTTGGGTTTGCTGCACCGGGTTTGGGGGCGAATAAGAAAGGCAAGGGGTTTGGCTTTGGTATGTTCCCTCGGCAGCCAGGACATATGCCAGCGCGTACGGCAAGGCCGCCAGCACCTAAGTTGGACCGTCAGGTGCTTCGTGTACTGATCCGTTATCCTGCCTTGATGGCAACTGTTTCCGATGGGCAGCGCGAGATGTTGTTGGGCGGTACATCGGAAAACCGGTCTTTGCTTGCCGCACTTGTTGGTCTTATTGACCAGTTGGGGAGTGGGGATCCGGCCAAGGTGCAGTATGCCGCATTGGTTGAGATGTTAAGGAATGCCGGTTTTGATATCGAACAGTTGGTTGCAGAGACGTCGGACGATGCCATCAGTGATGAGAGTATGGCTGCTGTGCAGCTTAAAGGCGCCCTTGGAAAAATGCGTATGGGGCAGATTGATGCTGAAATGAGCCGACTTGCCAAAACCGTGCTGACCAACGTTGAAGACCAGGAAAAGTACCGTGAGTTGAGCAAGGAATTGATGCAGTTGCGTGAAGCTGAAAAAGCAGAGAATGAACGGGTGTGGGAAAAGGCGGATATCATCTAGGAGTGACGGATTGAATGCTTGACACGGCGCTTGATTTTCGGTATTGGGATGTGTTATAATAGACCTTTTTTATAGTGCCCGCATTTTCCGCAAGTATTGGGGGAAAGGGGGCTTTTCCCTGTTTGGATTAGAGATGCATCGTGTATTTTCTGCATCTTCTGTAAATGATGGACGACAAGGATAACATGAAAAAATCAGATCAGATTCCAGCAAGTGACGGTAGCGCTGACGAAGCGTCTACAAAGAAACGCAGGCGCCGTAAGGCCGATGACAAATCGGCTAGCGGGCAGGCTGAAACTGTGGATACTGTGGCAACTGAAGTGAAGGCCAAAAAGTCCAGCAAGAAGCGTAAAGCTTCAGGGGATATGCCAGAAGGTGCAGTGCAATCCAGCCAGGAAGACAAGAAAGACAAGTCCGTTAAGGCTGAAAAGCCTAAGAAGGCACGCAAAGCCAAGGCAAAAAAAGCGGTAGAAGTGGTTGTCGCACAGTCGGCACAGGCTGCTGCGGCTGAGGCGGTTGCTGAAGTGGCTTCTAGTGTGAAGGCGCAAGCCAAAGCGACTGCGAAGACTGCAGCTAAGGTTGCAGCCAAAACGGCGGCAAAGGCAGAAGTAGCGCAGGTAGAAGCAAAACCTGAAGCCGGTGAAGCACTTAAGGCGTCTGTGAGGAAGTCCCGTGTGTCGGCTAAGAAAGTAGCCGCTGCCGCAGAAGAGACTGCAACGCCAGTAGCAGAGGCCACTGCGCCAGTTGCTGAGGAAGCGCCAGCTAAGCCTAAGCGTGCGACCCGTACCCGTAAGCCTAGGGCAGAAAGCAAAGCGGCCAAGGCTGGTACGGATGCAGGCGCTACGGTCGTAGAAGGCTTGGAAGCTACAGACTCAACGATGACGGCAGATAAGGAAGATCCAACTGGTGCGATTGTCGTGACTGATGCTGAAAAGCTGGCAGCAATTGACACGTCCAGTTATGTTTTGCCGACTGAGAAGGTGCCTGCACGTCGTGGCCGCAAGCCTAAAGAAGCACAGCCTGAAAGCGATGAACTCTCTGCCATCAATGCGATGGAACGTGAGGAGCTCAAGAAGGCAAGCAAGCGTAGCCAGCGCGCAAAAGAAAAGGCACTGCTCTCTGGTACGTTTGCCGGTGATACCGAATCTTCAGCTGAGGAAATCGAACGCCGCCGCGAAAAGCTTAAGCTACTGATCAAGATGGGTAAGGAACGCAGTTACCTGACCCATGCAGAAATCAACGACCACCTGCCAGATGGCTTCAATGATCCAGACCAGATTGAAGGGATCATCAGCACCTTCAACGATATGGGCATCAATGTCTTTGAAGTGGCGCCTGACCAGGAAGACCTGCTGTTAAACGACAATGCCGTCAATGTCACGAGCGAAGAAGAAGCGGAAGCAGCAGCTGAAGCGGCTTTGCAGACGGTTGACTCGGAATTCGGTCGCACGACTGACCCAGTACGCATGTATATGCGTGAAATGGGGACGGTTGAACTGTTGACGCGTGAAGGTGAAATTGCCATTGCTAAGCGTATCGAAGAAGGCTTGAAAGACATGATAACGGCGATTTCTGCCTGTCCGACCACAATTGCGGAAATCATCAAAGCGGCTGGTGATATCCGTGAAGGCCTTGTTGAAGTGGATGAAATCGTCGATGGTATGGCAGATGCTGAAGAAGACGTGGCTTCAGATAGTGCTGCAGAAGAAAAACAGGATGACGCTGACGATGTCAACGACGAGGATAACGGCGAAGACGATACCGACGGCGATGAAGACGAAAGTGATGACGATGATGCAGGTTCCGCTGGCGCGACTGGCACTGGCATCTCTGCGGAAGAAAAGGCTCAGTTGAAAGCGGACGCATTGGTGCGTTTTGCCAAGATTGAAGAATTTTTCGACGCTATGCAGGCTGCTGTCAAGAACGAAAGTGGCAACGACGGTTACCGTTCTGCAGCGTACCTGGCAGCACAGGAAGCGATTTCCAACGAATTGTTGGCGATGCGTTTCACAGCACGTTTTACCGAACGTTTGTGCGATTCCCTGCGTGAAAAAATGAAGGTTATCCGTGATGTGACCAAGGACATTCTGAATGTGGTAGTGAACCGTTGTGGGGTGCCCCGTCAGTATTTCATCTCGGAATTCCCTGGGAACGAAACCAATCCGGATTGGGTCGATGGGGAAATCGAATCCGGTCAGCCATACAGCCCATTGCTGCGCCGTAACCGTCCAGTCATCAATGAACATCAGCGTAAGCTGATTGAAATTGAAGAAGTGGTTGGTATGCCTCTGGCTGATCTGCGCGAAATCGAAAAGAAGATGTTGGCTGGCGAATCCCATGCACGCAAGGCCAAGAAGGAAATGACGGAAGCAAACCTGCGTCTCGTGATTTCGATTGCAAAGAAATACACGAACCGTGGGCTGCAATTCTTGGATCTGATCCAGGAAGGCAACATCGGCTTGATGAAGGCGGTCGACAAGTTCGAATACCGCCGTGGTTACAAGTTTTCGACCTATGCAACTTGGTGGATCCGTCAGGCGATTACACGTTCGATTGCTGACCAGGCAAGAACCATCCGTATCCCGGTCCATATGATTGAAACCATCAACAAGATGAACCGGATTTCCCGCCAGATTCTGCAGGAAACGGGTTCTGAACCGGATCCAGCAACCTTGGCAGAAAAGATGGATATGCCGGAAGACAAGGTCCGCAAGATTATGAAGATTGCGAAGGAACCTATTTCGATGGAAACACCGATTGGTGATGACGATGATTCGCATTTGGGTGATTTCATTGAGGATAGCAACACGTTGGCACCTGCTGATGCGGCGCTCCATGCGTCCATGCGCAATGTGGTCAAGGATGTGTTGGATTCCCTGACCCCGCGTGAAGCGAAGGTCCTGAGGATGCGTTTTGGGGTGGAAATGTCTACCGACCATACATTGGAAGAAGTCGGTAAGCAGTTTGATGTGACCCGCGAACGTATCCGTCAGATTGAGGCGAAGGCACTACGCAAGTTGCGCCATCCGTCCCGTTCTGACAAATTGAAGAGTTTCCTCGAAGGAAACTGATATAATGTCCATTCTTCGGGCCTATAGCTCAGTTGGTTAGAGCAGGGGACTCATAATCCCTTGGTCGCAGGTTCAAGTCCTGCTGGGCCCACCACTAACACCTTGAAAACGCTCACTTTTTTAAGTGGGCGTTTTTCATTGGATTTTGGACTGTGCTAAAACTGTGCTATTTCCGCAAAAAACACGGTCCACGATTGCTGCGGTTTCGGCAACCTGATGGGGCGCAAGGTGGGCGTAGCGCTTGACCATCTGTTCACTGTGCCATCCACCGAGTTCCTGCAGCACATCCAGTGAGATACCGGCCTGCCGCAGGATTGATGCCCATGTGTGCCGGTTGTCATGCCACCGGTAATTGGTTATGCCAGCACGGGCGAGCGCCCCTCGCCATGCCCTTTCGAACCAGGTTATCTTCCTGCCGTAGCGCGTGAAGACATAAACAGGATGTCTGTCTATCTGCTGCATGAGCAGCTGGATCAAAGATGGTGACATTGGTACGACGTGTGTCTGACCGGCTTTCATCTCAGACCCGTCGATGACGATCTGCCGCCTGACGAAATCAACCTGGTCCCACCTGAGGTTGAGGATGTTCGACCTTCTCAGCCCTGTCATGATGGAGCACTGGAAGACCGGTTTGAGGTGTTCCGGAAGTTCTGACATAAGCCTGTGGATTTCCGGTGTCGTCAGGTAACGTACACGTACCTTTGGCTCACGGTATAATGTCAGCGCAGGTGCCTTATCGAGCCATTCCCAGATCCTTACAGCCCTGTTCAGGATGGCACGTATAAGGGCAAGGTAGCGGTTGGCTCTTGAGGGAGAGCTTTCCGCTTTCTTTTTTTCCGCAATCCGCATGATGACCGGACGTGTGAGCTCTTCCAGGTATTTCCCACGGAAGAACGGGGTAAGCCACCGTATCATGCAGATGTCTCCCTGGATACTCTTCTTCTCGCTTTTTTCCTCAAGCCAGAGAAGTGCAGCTTCGTCCCACGTATGGCGTGGCCTTGCTTTCATGGTCTTCTGAGACCATGCTTCGTAAGTCAGTTTATTAAGGAGCTGTTGTGCCTGATCACGGTTTTTCGTTCGAGCACTTTGTCTAACCTGCGTTCCGTCTGGAGCTGTGAAGCGTACCCAGTAAACGCTGCCTCGTTTGTAGATTGCTGCCATGTTGTGTTCCTTTCATGGCGCTGGCAGGCAGTGCCATTCTGACTTTCCCTGATTGCTTTGTAAATGTCTTCCTTCAGGAAAATCCATTTCCTGCCGACTTTCCCGCCTTGGAGCCGTCCTTTCCTGACCAGGTTTTTGACGGTATTGATGCAGCATTTCAGTAGCGCGGCTGTTTCCTTTATGTTGCACGTTTCCATAATTACCTCCTGATGTGCTGCCCGCAGTTTGGGCAGTACGTGATGATGACCTCGAGCGGGAAGGTTATCCGGCAGCGTGGGCACCTGTCCGTCACAAGGTAAAAGCCACGGCTGTCAGCCTGTGAAACGCGATGCGGTGCTTTTGGCTCATCCTTATCCGCAAGTTCAATCAGCCTACCAATCATCTGGCTGTCGTTGGTGGTATGGCACTTTTCCTCAATCAGGAGTTGTTCTAGGTTCTTCAGGTACTGCTTCATGATTATTCCTCCGGATATGACGGCTTTTAACGTCTGCCGTCAGGACGCTCAGGGTCTGAAAGTCAGTTTCCCCGGTTATGCCGCAGTGCCAGCTGCCGTCCCTGCTTCTGGCGCAGGACCTTTTGGGGATTCTGGTGCAGGCTTATCACCAACCTGTTGGATCTGCACACCTGCAGCATATGCGAGAGCATCGACTGTCTGGTTGAATACGGTCATCTTGCCTGCTGGGGTAGTCGATTCCTGGATGGCAGTGACCAACAGCTGGATCCCGACACCTTTCATGCGTTCAATCGCATCAGGACGGGAACCGCTGCCGAAACATGCTAGGACAGCTACCCTGTAGATGTCAGCAGACGGTTGATCTACCTGCTGCTGTGGATCCTGCTGGATGGGATTCTCTGCAGCCTGTACTTCTGGCTGTGCGGCGGTTGTTTCTGCGGTTTTAACTTCTTCAGTCATTCTGTTTCCTTTCATAGGTTGGTTGAGAATTGGTGTATGTGTCCTTATGTACGGAAAGGACAGATCCGTCGATGAACGTGTAATGCCTGCGCCTTTTGTTGAATAGATCCTTGGTGATGGATACGGCATTCCCTTTTATCAATTTCATGCATTTCTTCGTCAGGTAATCTTTCTGTGGACTGTCGCTCAGCTTTCTGATGGCCCCAATGCACTCCATGAACTTTTCTGCAATCGTCATTTCCCACCTCTGAATATCGTTATGGCTGTCCAAAGCAGGGCAGCGATGATGATGCCGCCCAAGACACAGTGGTTCCACTTAAGCCACCAGGCAATCACGGTCAGGAATCCTTCTGATTACTAAGGTCTGGTTTCCCAAAAAAGGTTGGGAGCCCGCATTTTTCCTGGATTTTTACAACCAGCCCACCAGCGGCATCTTCCATGACCTTTTCCGGTCTGATCAGTTCATACCAGAAGACGACGCCATCTGAGTCCGCCCTGTAACGCAGGCGTGCCTCAATGCAATAAGCCTGGCCATTGAAGAAGACAGGGATACCGATATTGAACCGACTGAAAACCTGCATCTTGCCGATGATGTCGTCGCTTTCCTTGTTCATCATCGTGATTTCATAAGAACCGTCCTCTAGCCGGGCATCGCTCTTGATACGGAAGGTCTTTCGGGATTCGAAATGCAGTGCCATGTTCAGCATGTCTGCTGCAGAAGGACTGTTGTCCTTTGAGACAATGTCAGCAATATTGTTCTCAATGAAAACGGCAAAGTCCTTCTGGCGCATCTTGACGTCTGAATGTGACAGCCATACCCTGAATTCCTGCGTCTTCAATGGCCTGAATGTGGCCACATGGTCGCGCCATTGTGGGGATTCTGCTCCATCATCATCAAAGACACATCGGACAACCATGTTGCAGTGTTCATAATCAGCATCTACCCAGATTGTTGAAAGGGATGGCTGCTTGTGCCGGTTGACGTAACCAATGAAACTGTCGACATCTGTCAGGTTGACCTTTGACTTTTTGCGTTCAGGCTGAGGAAGCATGTCATGGGACATGTCGCAGATGTTGAAACCGCCTTCCCCATCTGGGATGGCAAAGATCCGGTTGTTGTCTTCTGCCTTGGAAAGCTGGACGGGCGTCTTACCTAGGATTTCCAAAAATTCCTTGTCTGCAATATCTTCAAGCATATTTCCTCCTTATTGAACTTTCCTGATGTTTGGGATGACTTTCAGGTCGAGTTTCCTCTGGTTGGGGTTGTCGGCCACAAGGTTGCCCTCCGGCGTTGCGAAGAGCAGTGTTTCCATCGGTTCTTCCGGTGGTTTCTTCAATGTGCTCTTGCCTGAGATGGTCATGGCACCTGAACTGGATGCCTGTTTCACCGTGATTGTCAGCGTCAACGTTCCTGCCTTGCCGGTATCGTTGACCAGTCTCACCAGTTCCTGCAGTTCCACTGTGGCTTTTGCCAGGAAACTGCCCCGGCCGATTGAGTTCATCGTCTCCGTTATATGTGTCATAGCTGTTCCTTTCATTTGATGTCCACGCGCTCTTTCTGCATCAGCCTGCAGCCAGGCACATCAATGCCTTCCTTAAGTGCAGCAATGATGGCCTTCCTGTCCGGCTCCGGTGGCGGCGGCGTCGGAGTGCGCATGTAAGCCTGTGGGATGAGGCCTTCCTCAAACACCTCCACGCTTGCTGGGTTCTTCCTGCGGCTGAGAGTAACGTCTGGACACTCGATCTTGGTGACACCTGCTGCGGCCATGCATTCAAGCAGGTACTCCTTGATGCGCTTCACCCGGTTGTCGATGACCCGCTTACGCTCTGCCAGTTCCTTCTGCCTGATGCCGATGGCATCCGACAGGCTGCTGAGTTTCTGGATGTAGAACGCAACGCCAGCCGCCTTGGTCTCAAGTGGGTAGGCTTCTCCCTCAAGCGTGTCCTGGAGGCACTGGATCTCAGCCTCATCCTCCGTAGCGTCAATCCGCTCAGCGACAAGGTCTGCGAGTTCCCTGTATTCCTGTGCCAAGACAATCAGTGATTTCTTCTCTGACATACGGCCTCCTTAGAATGGGATGTCTTCGGTACTGGTGTCTGGTGCCGGAGCCTGCTGGGTAGGCTGCTGTTTCGGCCGCCTTATCGGCTGCAGGCTGGCGAGCAGCCTGTCCAACTGTTGCGGTGTGGCCTTCTTGTCCAGGATTTCCGTTGCCATGAGACGGGTGGATGCCTCAAAGAAACCGGCCAGCACCATACGCATGCGCGGTTCACCGGAAGACGTGAAATATTCCTCTGCCTGGAGGACGACACCGATGGGCTTGTTCATCAGGTCAGGGTAGATGGATGCCTGCTGTGGGACCTTCTTTTTCTGGACACTGTCCCAGATGTCCACGGTACCGACGGTATCAGAGAACTCACGCAGTTTCAGGCAGGTCATCAAGGCGCTGATGACCTTGTTGCCGAATACCGGCGTCCCGTCTGCCTTATGTGTGTATATGGTCAGGAAGTCGGCGGTCGCTTTTGTCGTGCCGTCTTCGAACTCAAACTCAATGCCGACCGTCCCGGCGTTTGACTTGACGGACAGCGCCTTGGTAAAGGTGCCTGTGTAGGCGCCTGTCTCCGTGATGCGTGGGGAGCTTTCCGAAGCGCGTGCATCCTGTGGGTTCAGTGCATATCTCATTTCTTTCCTTTCTTGGTTTATTTGATGCCGTAGTAATCCCTGATGGTGTCATCCACGGCCTTGAGGTCGTTTTCAACGGTTTCGGTGTCGAACATGCCGATAGGGGTTTTCACCGTATCTGATCCACTGTTCTTCACCCTGAAGAGGTAACTCCCATCCATCACGGCTGTGCGCAGGACGATGGTCACCATGCCTTCCAATGTGATCTTTTCGTCAAGGAGCTTCCCGATTGTCTTGAGCCTGGCAATGCCGTCATCACCGGTCTGGATGTGCGATAGGATGTAGACCCGGACATCGTCTGGAAGGCTGGTCGCCTTTGTCACGACTTCCCATGCATGGCGTGCGAGCTCGGTGAACTTCCCGTAACCCTTTTCATCGGAACGCTTCATGAACTCTGTGCTCATCAGGTACTGGAAATCATCGATGATGATGACCTTCCTGCCCTGCTTGACGGCAGATTCCATGGCCATCTGCATCCACTGGTATGCCTTTACCATTTCGCCCTTGCTGTTAGGCTTGTCCTCTGCCACAAAAGGCTTCCATCCGGAAGACCGGAAGGGCAGTGGCTTCTTGATTGCCTGGATCAGTACGGTTTCCTCAGGATTGAGGTTCCTCAGAGAGGCTGTTTTGCCGGTGCCTGATTCGCCGATGATGAATGTTGAGATGCTCATTCCTTTTTCCCTTTGTCTGTTGTGGCCCACTTCATTTCCCGTAATGTGCTTGGCCTTTCTCAAAAAAACGTTGATCAAATGTGGACCACGGGTAAGGCGGCTGGCCAGTCTGAGTATCCGAAGTAAATGTTGTAAAAGAAGTGGCCAACCGCCTTGCCTGTAGTGGCTGTCTTTCCAGCCCGTCCGCCAGGTCACACTCCCGATTGGATGAACAAGGTGGGGACTGCCCTGGTTGTGGCGGTTATTGGTCCCGACCGGCCACTGCGGTATCAGAAAAGTCTGTTGCTGTTGCCGGGGTTTAGCGTCTCCCGGCAGGACGGTGGAAGGACAGCCATATGAATGTATGCCGCTGTTTTAGCCCACCTGCGGCTGGGGCTGTTGGGTAACCAGTGCCATCCTTTCGACCAGCAGCCGTCCTATCTGCCATGGCTCGTACTGCCATGGGTACTCAAGCGGGTCATGGTCTGGGTGCATCTTGTATGCAGTCCCCATTTCCGCTTTGCACTGCGCCAGCTTGGCCGAGTAGTCAACCGTCTTTGTCTTCCAGAAGATATGGTCAATTAGCATTTCAGTTCTCCATCAGAACAACGAGAAAACCATCAGAACAGCGAGAAAAAGCAGTCCGCCATCCAGTCGACTGTGCTTGCCAGCAGGAGCACGCAGATGATGCTTGCTCCTGGGTGCTTGGTTGTGTCAGTCATGATTGCTGCTCCTGGCAAAGTTTTTGGATTATTTCTGAGGGTGCAATAGGTTCCATTTCCCTAACGAAAACATGATCCATATCTGAGAGAATGCTGAATAATCTTCTGACTAAATCGATTGCAGCATTGCTGTCATTAGCTCTGACGAAACAAAAAGCTCGCGCTTCTTTACTGTCATCAATAGTTACAGCGAACAACTTTTCTTCCATCCCATCCTCCGTTTGGTTGTGTTCTTGTTTTTATAGAAAAATCTATAATTTATAATATAGAAAAATCTATTACAGTCAATAGAAAAATCTATTTTTTGAAAAAGATGCAACAGTCAGCGGAAATCAGGCATGAAAAAAACCACCTGAAGGTGGCTTTGGGGGTAAGGAATTGGAGGGGTTATTGATTCTTTTTGGCAAGCATCTTCTGGACTTCACGTTCAAAGTCAGAATTGATGCGCTGGGTCTTGTTGAATGCCTTGTATTCCTCTTTGGCTTTATCGTCTGCCAGTTTCTTGGAGATGCGCCCCTTGTTCTCAAGTATCTGGTATTTCCTGAATGCCAGGAACTCATTGATGCTGGAGGCGAAATCTTCCATTGTGAAGATATGTTCACGGTCAATCAGGTCTTCAATGTAGTCAAAGTAGCCAGAGACTGACCGTTCCAACCGGCGTATCTGGTTTTCGTCCAGGTAGTTCTTGGCAACAACCACGTCAGATTGAAGTATCCTGCCTTCCGGTGCGTTTTTCCAGGTTGTCAGCCCCATATGGTCTTTGCTTCGGTCTGCCTTGCTGTAGATGATTTCTGCTGCAGTCTGTCCGGTGATGGCGTAATGGAACTTGTTCTGCACCATCGCATAGAAGTCATGGGTGATGGTGGCATCTTTGTCATAGTCGATGCTGCATTCCCGGAAAATGTCGGTGACCTTCAGCCAGATGCGGCGTTCGCTTGCACGGATTGAGCGGACACGTTCCAGCAACTCATCGAAATAGTCCTTACCGAAAGCGCTCCTGCCTTGTTTCAGGCGTTCATCATCCAGGACAAAACCTTTGACCATGTATTCTTTCAGGATGCCGGTCGCCCAGATGCGGAACTGGGTCGCCCGCCGGGAATTGACCCGGTAACCGACTGAGATGATGGCATCAAGGTTGTAGTAGGCAATTAACCGTTTGACCTGACGTGAACCCTCAGTTTGAACTTGTAAAAAATCTTTACAAGTTGCCTGTTCATCCAATTCTCCCTCTGTATAGATGTTTTTCAGGTGTACGGTAATATTCTGCGGAGTGACCGCAAATAGGTCTGCCATGGCTTTCTGCGATAGCCAGATGGTCTCATCTTTGATGATGGCATTGACGGTTACATCGGCTTCTGCTGACTGGTATATCAGGAATTTAAACTGGTCTTTCATGATGGTGTTCCCAAGGCGTGGCAGACTGTCACGGTTTCATGTCTCAGAATCGAAAGGGTAAGCGGTGGTGGTGCCAATGGTCAAGGGCGGGGCATGAAAAAAGCCACCTGCTTGGAGGTGGCTTTGTAGGGTGAAGAATGGGGCGGGTTACAGGAAGACCTTGTAGCCTATGCCGAAGATGGACTCTATTTTCTTCGCCATCTGGACGGAGATTGTGCGGCGGCCGTTTTCCATTTCTGAGATGTGGTGCGGCCTGACACCGAGTTTCTCGGCAAGCTGTTTCTGGGTCAGGTCTTCCCTTGCCCGCAGTCCCCGCATGCAGTCGCCCGGGGTGATTTCCCCAAAGACTTCCTCAATGGTGTAGAGCTTGTCGTCATCGATGGATTCGTCATATTTTTTCTGTGCCTGTTCGACCACCTGCTGGATGCCTGCTGCGATTTCATCTGTCAGGCATGCCGGTATGGTGAGGGTGATTTTAGTTGATCCGGCGGTAGTCCGCATTTTCATGGGTGCCAACATAGCGTACCTCCATCAGTTTGATTTCGTAATCGGTGACTTTCCAAACGGCGACATAACGGGGATGCCCTTTGTTCAGGTGGCAGTGGTAATAGTCTTTCTTGCCTGCCAGTTTGCTGTAGTTTTGCCATTTATCAGCTTCTGGACCGTATTTCCTCAAATCGCCCAGGAGAAGTTTAAGGGCATTCTTGATGTTGGCGGGCAGTGCTTTCTGCTGTTTCCTGGCTCTGCCTGTGATCTCGACTTCCCACGCGTTGCTGTCTGTCATGGTCTTTCCTTGTTTTTGATGGATATTACCAAAAAAAGGTAAGTCAGGCAAGGGAACTGTACGGGGATTCCGTACAGATGGCAAAGGATGGGGAGGGTGGTTCAGATGGGGTACAGCTCTACCCGACTCAATAGATATGGCTAAGGATTATGATGGTCTTATTTTAACCAGGTAGGCTATCTTCTTTTTTATCTGTTGCAAATCGATATTCAAAATATTGCCCTAGGAAATATACGCATGCTCCAGGAAGTGACCATATAACCGAAATTGCTATAAGAAATTGAAATTTAAATTCATAATTGCCTGTCAGAATTGTATAACAAGGAATTGCTAACAATATTTCTAAAATAAATATTAAACCTGTATTGCCATGTTCTCTAAGATGTCGATAGGAATCAGTTATATCGTTAGTTGATTTTGCCCTATGATCTGACAATAACATAAGGTAATCGAACTGGGTGCTCTTTCCAAATATTATAAAAGCAACCTGTATTCCAGAGAAAATTAGAAATGTAATTAATAAGATAATTTGGTAATATTTTTCAATGATAAAATATTCACTATTAAATAATTCTAAAGTAAACGGAATTGCTATTACTGTAGAAAAGGCAATTAAAAAAATAATTGTTATAGCGCAAGGATATTTATTTAAAATATTTTTATTTGTTACTTTGCTTTTGTTGAAAAATATTTCTCTAATTGAATGAAATACTAGTGCGGGGAATGATGCAATGTAACAATAGGCAAAACCTAATAGCAACAAAGTAATATAAAATGTCGATTTTTTAAATGGATTTTCATTAAAATATAAACAGAAATATGGTTTTGTTAACCAGAGTACAATAAGAGCGCCTGTAATAGATGGTAATAGGTATCTTGCGAGATAATATTCCCACCAACGACTGGAAGATTGACTGTTGTTAGGAAAAGATTGGTTGCTCATTTCTTGGGTGGGTCTTTTTGTGGTTGGGCTGACTGTGTCTTAGGCAATTCAGGTATTGTTTTAAGGGTGGTGTTGTATTTTCTTACTATTTATAAACATGGAATCAGCATTGCCCTTGCTGTCTTGGAGGCTTTGTTTTGCTTTTCCAATGTTTTCTGACACGTTTTTAAGTTGTGGAATAATACTTATAGCATCCGCTAAGACTTTCTGTTTTTCAAGTTCGGTTTTTGAAAGTTCTACGTCCCGTTCTTTAGAAATTCTAGCTAGTTCAATCTCTTTTTGATTGTCATTGTAATGGGCATATGCAAAATAAATTCCTGTAATGAGTGCGCATCCAAGGACAGTTATAACAAAATATTTTGGAGGCATATTTATTATTCCTTCGGCAAGTTTCTTGAAAAAATTATCTAAACCTAACCATTCAGAGAAAGTGCTTCCTTGTCTAATTTTTACTTTTAAATTTGTTTCAACACGATTCTGTTTTTTTAGTAACCTAGCATCATTTTTTCCGTAAACAAAAAGACAAAATGTTCTGTTTAAAGCATTTTGTAAATCTAAGATGGCATTTGCAATTTCAGGAGTAATGGTTCCATTATATCCTTTCCCCTTGTACTCGATTGACAGGCTTGGCCATCCTTGAAAATCAATATTCAATTTATTGTTTGTTATTTCATTGTTGATAGCATATTTTAAAACGGTTATAGCATCATCTTCGTTTTTTATAATAATATTACCTGATTTAATAGCCTCTAAAACATCAGATGGTGTCTTGTAAAGTCTTAAATCTTTGATTTTTATAAGGGCATTATTTAAATATAATAAATCGTTATTAAATAAATTAGTGATATATAAATCTTTATTTCTGTAAAAATTGACTTTTCTTTTTCTTGTTGGGATGCCTGTTGTTTGAGTATAATAATTAGTGTAAGCGGATGATACTGGCGTTATACTATTCATTGTAGAACCCCATGTCTTTTAAAAAATTATTAAAAGCCAGTACAACCTGTTGTATTGAATGATTATGGAACACATAATCATACCCGTCTTTGTTATATGGTTCAACAGCAACAATTATTGGTTGATTCGGTCCCAACAATCTATTTGCGTTGAGCATATTTTGAGATTGATATATATCGTTAAGTGCAGATATAATTTCAAACAATTGAATTGATGTTAAAGATTCATTGATTTCTTTGTATATTTCTGAAAATTCTGATTTGTTTCTTCTGCTCAAGAAGTCGCCAATATTTTTTATAAAGTTGTACTTTTTTGGTTTATTTTTCTCAAAATATTTTTTTTCAATAGTAAAAACAAATAGCAATAAAACTTTGTTTAACATATAAACAAAGTTTTGTATTCGTAAATTAATAAATAGAAATTCTTTTTGTTTTAGCTTGTGTTTTTTTATACTATTATTTATTTCTGATACCAATTTTTGAATTTCATTAAATTCGTTTGTTGGTATTGATTTGTTCTGGTGTTTTTTTACCTTTTTTTCTATTTCTTTTCCAAGTTCATTTATATCTTTTTCTTCTTCAAAAATTAAAGAATTAGATTTATAAATTTCTTTTAAAAGTTCATTTAAATAAAGAATCTGTGAAAATATTGGAAAAGATTCATTTCCCCATTTCTCGGTAAAGTAACCTGCATTAACTAATCCTTTATTATTCGGAGCATATATATAAAGTTCTTCATTTCCTAAGTTATTATCTACATAAAAATTTAATTGCATTCCATTGGGACCAAATTCATCAGTTTTTGTTATGTTGTACATGATTGTCCTTTAAATTCTGTTGTCATACCAAACGACACGACCAATAATTCTTGCCTTGCCAGTCTGTGGCAGGAATTTGTCCGGGTATTCCTGTTTGTTGGGGTTGTCGTTTTTCATCATCCAGACACTATCCATGACCAAGTAGCTGTATTCGTAGATAAGGCGTTTTAGTGCCATGTGTTCCCCGTCTTGAATGAGGTAGATGCCTCCTTCTATTGGTGTGGTGTCTGATGTATCAATCAGCACTTGAGAACCTCTCCCGATAGTGGGAGACATGTTGAGGCTGTCTGTCTGTAGGATCCGCGCATCTTCTGGTTTGAGGTTGACGGATTCGAGGGTTTGATTCAGAACGGTATATGTATCTGGTGCTGCAGAGCCTTCATGAATTTTTATCGTCTGAATCTCTGTGATTAAATCTTTGGATTGAGATTGCTTCTGGATGTTCGAGTACTTCTCTCCTTTGCCTGTCTGCAACCATTCACTATGAACGCCACATAGTTCAGCCATCTTCCATGTGACTGGAGAATTTTTGGTTTTTCCTCTTTCAATGTCGGAAATTGTTCCCTGCTTCAAGCCCAATTTTTTAGCAAATGCTTCTTGGGTGAAGCCTTTCTCTATACGGGCCTCTTTGACCCTCTCGCCGAAACTACTCATGCCTTATCCTCCAGTGCAGTCAGCAAATATAGATATTCTAATAAAACAAAATATAGATTTGTCTTTACACAAATCATAGACATATCTATAATAAATTTTATGAAATCTATAATTCGACGATTGATTGACAGTGGGCTAACCCAAATTGACATTGCGAGAAGCGTTGGCTGCTCACAGCCAAGCGTCTCGGAGATTCTTTCTGGAAAAAACAAGAATCCATCATCGAAGGTGCTTATTGCTTTGATTCGACTATGTCAAAAACAGGGAGTCCTGTATCAGGACATCTGGCCAGAACTGGCGGAAAAGGGGCAAGAGCCATGACGTTTTCTCAGAAGTACTGGCTGACCGTGTCAGTGAATCTTCTTCTGATGGGCATCAATATTTGTCTGTTTGGCAGATTAATCCGTTGGACTCTTAAACATGATGTCCCTTTTGAGGTTTTTGTTTTGCTGGCTATCTGTCTGGGATTGATGACGTTCGCTTTGCCAATGTTCTTTGTCGGGCCTTTGATTTATGGATGGTGATGGAGGCGTGATGGACTGGGAAGCTGTTTTTTTACGGGTCGGACTTTGCGGCTGGGCGCTGGCCAGCATTGCGATGGCGGTTTTCTGGCCAGAGCTGTCTGAGAAAGGGGAGTGATGGAACTAAAAGGGAACGTCAGGATTGAGCTTCCTGAAAAAAGCATCATCACCTTCAATGAAAAAGGTGAAGCGGTGATCCATTACGACGGAACGATCAATGTGTCTGCGGAAGGGGTTGCCATTCCAGATGGTGTCCGTTTAATACATAAACTCCCGGAGGAAAAATGATGGTGTTTCCGCAGATCGGGCACTTCGCTGGCGACAGGTCTATGCCGCCATTCTGCACCTTCTGTAGTTTGTCCGGGTATTCGAACGATACCTTGTATGACGCACCGCATCGGCATGAGTATCCAGCGGTTACAAGCCTGTTGACGTTGGATTTAACACGGCCGTCCTCAAACAGTTTGGTTTCAGTTCCGTCTGGACTTGTGATTTTCATGGTCAAGGTCTTCTCTTTGTGCGGATTGATGAAAATTGAGCACTTTCATTCTAGCACGGGGGGAAGACCTCCTATCTGGCCAGAGTTGGCTGATAAGGGGGAGTGATGAAAAGGAGGGAACTAACTGATGGTTGGTCGCAAGAAGCTGCTGCTAATGCGAGACAGCTTCTTGTAAAAGAGTTTAAAAAAGTCAATCAGCAGACTGATCCTTCTGATTTCGCCATTCTGAATAACGTTCTATGAAACCAATACAGAAATCGGCTACTGACTGCCCGGAATGGTTACCAAGTTTACTTGTCAACAATGTTGGTTGTGTTTCAAGGACTTTATATAACAACCTCAATGCAGCCATTTTGTCTTTCTTTTTCATGGCTTTTCTCCATTAGTTTATTTTTGAATATTGCGAGATTCCATTATAACACATAGAGAAAAGCCATCTTAATTCAGGATATTAAATATAGAGGGTAAATAATGAAGATTGACGGAAAGCACAAGGTCATCGTCATGGCGCCGGATAAGGTTGTTATTGATACCACGGGAAACATAACAATCCATGGCGGTGTGAGCGTTGGGGTTGAAGGCGGGATGGCCCATTTTGATGACGTGAAAATCAAGGCCGACAACCTCAAGATTGGAAACGAACCCAAGACTGGAGCCGGGAATGAGTGACCGGGAAACCATAACAATAAGGGCAGGCATTTTCCCAAGCGCTAACCCAGACGGCGTCTCAGTAATGGTGACTATCCCAACAGGCTGCCCTGAAGTGTCGGATGGCTTTTTTAGGATTCTCCCGCAGCTTGTGAAAGACCAATGCTCACGGTTCGACAGTATGCCTTGGCCATTCACCCAAAGGGAGATATCTCCCGCATTCAGTGCAATGCCAGAGATTCCCATGCCTACCACTGGTGGCTTGGAGCACGGATTTGATTCCTTTGTTAAAGCATCTCTGACAGATATAGTGCGGAGGTTCGCTGACTGCTGGCTTTCTGGGTGCGCGCTTGAATGGGGTTCCATCGTAGAAATAAGCAAAGACGCCTCTACCAGGAATGATCTCGACAAGCTGGTAACGGGCTTTCTCCGCAGCGGTTTCTCTCAGTTTTCTGATTTCCTCTGCTTGTTCCGCTACCTGTTCCTGCAAGGCGAGTGCGACCGTATGGGCCGTGATGAGCTTGCTTTGTACATCAGAAACAGCATCGGCAACTTCCTTGGACGTGTGGGCAGAGAGGAGCTTGTTCAGTATCTCCAAGGATGCGGATACGCCACCAATGGCGCTGACGATGGATGCGGCAATTCCCATGTTTCCTCCTGTGTTGGTAGTGGTTGTAAGGGTGAGAGCTTCAATCCTACCACACAGGGTGGGACGCCAATGGAGGCTAATTCATGAAACTATCTTTGATCACAATCGACCCAGACTTCCGGGACTACTTCCCGCCATTGGAGTCGGATGCCTATGAAGCGCTGAAGGACAAGATCATCCACGAAGGCTTCACCGACCCGGTCAAGCTGTGGAGCGTCGGCTATAACAACTACCTGCTGGACGGCCATCACCGTTACCAGATATGCAAGGAACTCGGCATCGAACCGAGGCATGTTTTCATCAAATGCGCTGACAAGAAGGCTGCGCTGGAATGGATCCGCGAGAACCAGCGGGCAAGGCGTAATACCACGACCTACCGCATCATTGAGCAGTACTTGGCTGAGAAGGCGGCGATTGCTGAACAGGCTAAGTTGAACCAGCAGAAAGCACTGAAGCGAGGTAACCAACCTCCCGTTTGTTCGAATTCGAACAAACGGGAAAACGAGCCGATTGACTCACTTAAAGAAGCGGCTACCAAGGCCGGGGTAGGCAGAACCCAATTCTATGAGGGCAGTGTAGTAGATGCTTCAAATTATGACGACATCAAGGGAAAAGCCCGCTCGGGGGAGATGTCTGTCCATGCTGCTTATAAGGAAGTAAAGAGAAGGGATGCAGAGAAGGCAAAGCAGGAGAAGCCTGATTCCATCAAGCCAGAAAAAGCAGTCAAGCCGAAAAAGGAAGAAGTACCTGACTGGGCAAAAGACATCGATGTGAGTGCTGAGCTTGAGGCTGCTGCACCAACCCTGGAACAGATTGTTGAAGACCAGCAGCGTGAAATATCGCAGTTACAGGAACTCCTGGAATCCTTCAAGTCTGAGGACAGCGCAAAAGAGATCAGGAAGTGGGAGCAGATTGCCACGAATGCCAGGCGTGAGGCGGATACCAAGGCAAACAGGCTGGCGTCTTTCCAGCGCCAGCTATCCCAGCAGCGCCCGATCATGCAGTTCCTGTACGAAAAGCACGGAAATGTAACCCCGGCAAAACTGCTGTCACTCCTGAAAGATGTTTACGGTAAAGCGGAAGGCCTGTAATGGATATCGTGCTGCGCAAATACCAGGAAGATGCCATCGAGCAGATCCGCAACGCCATCAGGGCGGGACATAAGAATGTCCTGCTGTGCATGCCGACGGGTTCCGGCAAGACGGCAACGGCTTCCTGGCTGATTGACGCATGCCAGAAAAAGCTGAAACGCTGCAATTTCATGGTGGACCGTATCAACCTGGTTGACCAGACATCCGCCGTCTTGGATGGGTACCATATCCAGCACGGGATCATGCAGGCCAGCAACCCACGATGGAAACCATATGAGCGGGTGCAGGTGTGCTCGTTACAGACCATCAGCCGTCGGGGACAGTGGCCTGAAGGTGACCTCAACATCATCGATGAATGCCACACAGTCCATAAGGCAGTCCGGGACAAGCTGGCCAAAGGCGATGCCATCAATATCGGCCTGACTGCGACACCGTTCACAGACGGGCTGGGCAGTGTCTACCAGGTGATGGTCAATGTGACGACCACGAACCAACTGATCCGTGATGGGTTCCTGTCGAAGTACCGGATTTTCGCACCATCTGAACCGGACATGACCGGCGTCAAGGTGGTCAACGGTGAATGGGAAACGCATGAGGCATCCGACCGTGCCCTGAAGGTGGTTGGTGATGTGGTGGAAGAATACCTGAAGCACGGCAATGGCGGGAAATTCATATGCTCCGCTGTGGATGTGCGCCATGCGGAAGCCATTGTGGAGCAGTTCCAGACGGCAGGCATCTATTGCACCCAGTACACCTATAACGTGCCGGATGATGTCCGGGCGGAGATGATTACTGAGTTCCGCAAGCCGGATTCCACAATCCGTGGGCTGGTGACGGTGACAGCTGCCAGTAAGGGATTCGATGTCCCTGACTTGGGATGCGTCATCATGGCGCGGCCATTGCGCAAGTCGCTGTCTGAATTCATCCAGCTGTTCGGGCGTGGCCTACGTACGGCACCCGGCAAGGAGGAATGCATCATCCTGGACCATTCGGGGAACTGCAAACGGTTCTGGGATGATTTCAACCTTTTCTTTGAATCAGGTGCCGAGGCGCTCAACAGGAAGAAGATCCGTGACAAGAAAAAGCGGAAGAAGGAAGAGGAAAGGTCCATCACCTGCCCTGAATGCAAGTTCCTCCATAAGGTGATGCCTCATTGCCCGAACTGCGGCCATGAATATCCAAATCGCGTGGCGTTACAGCATGAGGCAGGCATCCTTGAAGAGATCATCAGTGATGGGACAGCCGAACAGCGTACACAGATGGTCTGGCCACAGGTTGTCGCCTGGGCATTGGCGAGGGTTGGCGATGCGGAGAAGGCACGCAGGCTGGCATTGGCACGTTACCGCAGCTGGTTCGACCGATGGCCTTCCACACCGTTTGAGGAAACAAAGCCGGTTGCCCCACTGAAGCTGGTCATCAACAAGATGAAGCAGATGGATATCGCTTGGGCAAAATCCAGGCAGAAAGCGGGGGCATGAACATGGACTTCCTGACTTTCTGCCGTTCCCATGGCGTACTCATCGACCACCTTCCCCCGATGGGGAAAATCAAACGCTGCGGCACCGAAGCGCATCCGCGCTCACAGAACGGTGGCGTAATGTTTGATGGCGAGTTCGGTTGGGTACAGAACTGGGAGACGATGACTTCCCCGGAAACCTGGTTTGCCGACAAGGCTCCGTCCACGGCAAAGATTGCCGAATATAAGGCGGTCTGCCAGGCAAGGCATAAGGCTGAGGCAGGAAAGAGGGAAGCGGCAAGACAGCGGATGGTTGGACGCTGGGAAAGCCTTCCGCCATTGCGTGGCATCCATCCATACCTTGAGCGCAAGGGTTTATCCATGCAGGGTTGCGGCCAACTCCGCATAGATAAGGACCTGCTTGTCGTCCCGATGTACAGGTACGGCAACCTCGTCTCACTTCAGACAATCTCCCCGGATGGGGAAAAACGGTTCACGAAAGACTGTCCTACAAAAGGTGCGTCCCTTGTCCTTAGAAGGCGGGACAGCACCATCACGTGCTTCTGCGAAGGTCTGGCGACCGGCCTGTCCATATTCCAGTGCATTCCCCGTTCCACCGTTGTCGTGTGTTTCAACGCGGCAGGACTGGTGGAAGTCTCAAAGGCCTGGAAGCCGCTTGGGATGTGCTGTGTATGCGCAGACAACGACCATGGCACCGCCAAGAAGCCCCCATACGTCAATCCTGGCATCAAGGCGGGTTCAGAAGCGGCCAGAAACCTTGGCTGCGGGATGGCCTACCCGGTAGGCATTGAAGGGACAGACTGGAACGATGCGATGCAGGAATGGGAGAACCCATGGCGCGTCCGCATGGCAATCGAAAGGGGTGCGACAGTCAAGTGAGAACATGGCTCCAGCATATAGGGAGGGGTAACCGCCGATCGACTGGAGGCCGAGAGCCAAGAACGGGTACGGGGCAAGCGTGGGGTGAGAGTCCAGGGCGTGTACGGGAGGGCAGGAGGCTGTGTGCCGAATGTCTCAAAGTCTGGACGACGTCGAAGGGCCGAGGGATGACGGGGCAAGCCATCTTTCAGGAACGGACGCACCGGGGGAAGGCCTGCTGGCCGTCCTTTGGGAGGTGTCCGTCTCCAAACCTCAGGAATCAAGGGCAAGTCTAGTAGATATATAAATATATAGTATATAACAATATAGATTATATATAGATATATAGTATATATTATTATAGGTTATATAAGTATATGGCATATATAGCATAAGGGGATAAAAGGCGGTATGCAGGGACAGGATGACAGGGTGCTGAGGCAGGACAAGCGGCTGATAGCCGACCTGAAGTACCTGGCCAAGATGGAAGGGTGGACCGATGAGGAAAAGCGGTTCATGTGGCAGGAGACGGTCCGTGACCACAGGCTTATCAAGTTCTGGCATGACCTTGCGGAAAACTGGAGGACGGGCAAGCCCGTCCCTGTCTTGGGGTAAATGGATATGGCTGTCACATTGACCAAACGTGTGCTTGTGTGCCTGAAGCGCCTGCCGGAGGGCAGTGCGCTGTCTGCCCGAGAGGTGGCTGCAATCATCAGGGAACCTTACAAGCGTGTGCGTTCAGCGGTTACATACCTGTATGACCAGGGGTTCCTGGATAGGGTATCCGGCTGGTGCGGCCTTACCGGAAGGAAGTGCCTGCGCTGGATGGCTAGGAGAAGAAAATGATGGAAAAACGCGGGAAATATCCGACAAGGCGGTTCCTCATCCGTTCGGCGCAGCAGAAAGACCTTGCGTGCAGGGTCATCAGCCAGCTGCCGGAGGACTGGGACAGGCCTGTCGAGGTCGTTGTCCGGGAACAGCCAAGGCAGAGGAACCTTGAGCAGAACAGCCTCATGTGGGTGGCTCTGACGGACATCAGCCAGCAGGTCTACCTTGGCGGCAGGACATATGACGCGGACTGCTGGCACGAGTACTGCAAACGGGCTTTCCTGCCAGAAAGCCCGGAAGAAGGCATGGTGCTTGAAAGCTACCAGAAATGGGCATTCCTGCCGAACGGTGACCGTGTGCTGCGTGGTTCGACAACAGACCTGACGAAGAAAGGGTTCTCACGGTATCTGGAACAGATATACGCCTTTGGGGCGCAGCAGGGCGTGCAGTTTGGGGAACGCGATGAAACGTAAGGCGACAGCTTGGGAAAAACGCCATATGGCCAAGGTGGCCCGTATGGGATGCATCGTCTGCGAGATGCTGGGCTATCCCGGTATGCCTGCGGAGGTACACCATGTGAGGATGGAAGTCGGCTGGGGGCGTGACGGGCACTTCAACACCATACCGCTCTGCATGGAGCACCATCGGGGAAATACAGGGATACACATGATGGGCAGGAACCGGTTTGCTGAAATGTATGGATACGGTGAACGTGAGTTACTCGCCTTTGTCAATGCACGGTTAGGGAGGAAGCCATGAAAACCATACTGCCATATCCACCATCAACCAACAGGATCTGGAGGTCCTTTGCACTGCCGCATGGCGGTGTAAGGGTAATCCTGACACCAGAGGCGAAACGCTACAAGCAGGAGGTTTTCTGGCTGGCAAAGGCGGCCGGGATGCGTGTCATCAATGGTCCTGTTGCCGTAAGTATCAGGCTTGTCCCATCTGGAGGAAGGTCCATTGATGTAGACAACTGCATCAAGATCACGTTGGATGCCCTGCAGGGCGTGGCATACCGTAACGACCGTCAGGTACGTCGGCTCTTTGCTGAGGTTGCTGATCCAGAAAAGGGAAAAGCACGGCTTGAGGTGATTGTAAGGGAAATTCCAGAATGACAGCATTGTTCAAGAGCACGCATGATGCGCTGCGTTTTGCTTACCGCTTCAACGGGGACAACACGGTTTCTGCACGCCTTGGCAATACGCCATCAGGCAACGGCAGGGGATTGGGCGGCTTGGATGGTGCGGCGCAGGCGGGGATGATCCAGGCAGAAGTCAGGCAGCTTGGTGAAATTGAGGAAGCGGTAGCACTTGCTGCGTTTTCAATACCCGGTACCTTGGTATGGTCGCACGGTATCGCAGGGATTGTCCGCCATATTGTCGAAACCAGAGCCATCAGGTTCAAGGCAAGGGAACTCTGCGTTTATGTGGTTGCGTACTTTAACCGGAAAAGGCACACGCAGGAATCGATGGCGCAACGGCTGAAAATCGACCAAGGGACAGTGTCGCGCCATTACCGGGAAGTAAGCCGTTACCTTGGGAGCAAGTACAGCAAGGGGCTCTGTGATGACGTCATGCTCAGGATTGATGATGAGATGCGTGCGAAGGGGGTTGTTGGTGATGATGGTTCGTTGTAACGAAATCTTTTTGTAATTTTTTGTTGCAACACTTTAATATTTTGTGTTATAAACATGAAAAATTAAAGTGATTTGCTTAAATTAACCAACAGGGAAGGCTAAGGCCGACAAGGAGGGCTGAAATGGGACTGAACAGATTTGGACACGAAATCCGTGTTGCGAGGGCAAAGGTTGGAAAGACCATGATGAAAATGGCAGAAGAACTTGGAACAAAGCCGTCATTCCTTAGTGCGATGGAAACAGGGCGGAGCAAGATTCCGCCTACTTGGGTGGATAAGATTGACCAGTATTTTAAATCACTAAATTCGCCTGTGGAAAATATACGGGAATTGGCGGACGCAGCCAATAAAAATGTATCGGTAGAAGGTTTATCGTTACAGCATCAATTGTTGGTATCGGGATTTGCTAAATCTGACCTGACACAGGAACAGATACAGAGAGCCGTAGAATTTCTGAAGGATTTGCAGAAGGAGGGGCGAAATGGAGCTGATTGAGGAACCTTATAAAATGAGAGGGCGCAGGGTGCCTGCTATGACTCGTAAAAGAATACATACACTTGCGGTGTCTTTCCTACAGTTGATTGGCATTAGTTTTTTAAACAGGCACAGCCTTATTGAGAAGATTGAGCATCTTGATGGTAATGAACGTTTCCCGTTGGTCATAAGTCCTATCAATGATGCGCAATGGGAAAAACATTATTGTGGTATAGCAGAAGGATTTTTTGAATCCTCACTTCTTCGCATCTACTTGCCGGACAGTACCTATGAGAAAGCATACCAGTGGGATTTGAAAGCGGTTCATACTTTCTTGCATGAAGTTGGTCACTGTTTCTTGGCTCATGGTAAATATCTGAATTACGATGCAGATGGTGTGCCTCAAGAGAGTGAAGATGCAGAATTCCAAGCGGACTGCTTTGCCGAAGAAATTTTAAGGATTCTGAAAATAAAGAAGGATGATAGGCAGATGACGTTGTTCTGAAGAAAAAGGGCTTGCCATTGCGACATGACAAGCCCCTTGTATGGTGATGAACGTTGTTGGCGCAACTTCATCATGGATGTTCTCCATCCGCATCTAGCAACGAGGACGTAGAGCAATAAACCCGCTCATCTTTATACAAGAAAACGTCCCAGTTGTCCAGACCGGCAAGTGATGGCAAACCTTTTTTTAGGAGATGGTCATGTGCTATTACTCTGATGAAAGAGGGACGTTTATTCTTCGCAAGTCGCGTCGAACCAAAGATGGTCGTGTGATTCATGCGAATGGCAAACCCTTCAAGATTTACATCAATAAATAGATGTTGATGTAACAGTTAGACCCCCCGCAAGTGCGGGGTTCCTAGATATTCTGAAATAAGTTTTTAGAGGTATTAGTATGAAATTTTCAGAAGAACAAAAATTGATTGTGCTGATGCTTTGTGATGTTATGAAGGCACTTGAATCGAAGGGATGTGATATGTCATTTGATCCATCCTTCATAGAAACGGCTATCTGTAATGGTCATTTTTGGGGAATCCCAGTGAAATATCAATCACTCAAGGGAGCCCCTTTACCACGGGAAGTTAAGACGGTATATCGTGTCTTAGAAATGTGGCGTCAGATTGAAAGTGCTATTTTTCAATTGTCATCTGAAGAACAGAAACAGGTCAGGAAGGAATACACTAAAACCCAATTTCCTGGGTTTGATGGTAATGAGGAGCCAGACCAGTTCAGCATTGCGCACTTCATCATTGACGATTTAGAGCTCTATAATGAATTCAAAGGTAGAGATTTGAATACCCATTATCCTGTTATGGATCGCTATGAAAGAATGTTGGCTGTGTTTGAATCATTAAGCCATAAATATGATCTGACCAAGGAAGATGTAATCAGCATTCTGAAAGAATGGGATAAATAAATCCAGACGTCAGCCAGAAGGCCGGGGAACCGGCCTTCTTCTTATCTTTTGATTGCATCAAGCGTCAGCGAATAACCGAGTGTATCCAATACAGATTCCATGGCCTCGACGCTGATGGACTGTTTGGAGAAATCAAACAGGTTGGCGACATAGCCCAGCCCGAATCCCAGTTTCTTGCCAAGCTCAGTCTTGGTCATTCAGCTTTAAAACCAATCGTGTGGGATAATAAAAAGAATGTCTGTTTTTGGATTCTATATGGCGCGATTCAGTAATCTCTTCCACAGGCAATCCGCCGGTTTTGGACTGAAGAAAAACATCATGCATCCGTTGGTATGGATGCTTGGGATTTCTTTTTCGACTACTATCGGGTTGTGTGCTTGGGGTGCTCCGACTTGGCTTCTCGTTTGTCTGGCAGTGTTTTCTGGAATTATCTTAGTTGCCAATTTGGCAGTTTATATTTTTTTCATGTTTATGGATCCAGATAGACTCCAGTCGGAACATTATCAGTTGAGCAAGGCGGAACTTGCTATTGAGGATAAGAATGGAAGACAGGTATTAAATGCTGATAATGCTGAACTGATCGAGGAACCTAAAGCAATCTCCGCACTTCCTGCAAAGGAGGGTGAGTGATGGAAAGGAAAGCTTATCTGCTTATTTATTCGGGTGCATCAATAACTCGGGAACAGGTTAAGAATTGGGCGAACAGTGAAACAGCAGTTATCACTTGGCGTTATGACCTTCCTAATTCGTTTTACCTGATATCTGAAAAAAGTGCGCAGGAACTTAGTAATTCTCTGATGAACAGAATTGGGAAGGCTCGTTTCCTTATTACTGAGGTTTCTGCTAACAGGCAGGGTTATTTGCCGAAAGATACTTGGTATCTTTTTAGGAACAAGAAGTTGCCAGAAAAATAGGAATGTTCTACTTGACCCTGCATAAAATGAGGCCTAAAATCGGCAATATTAAATAAAGTGGTATTCCCAGCTCTAAAGAAGGCTCCGTAAAACACGGGGCTTTTTTCGTATCAGACCAGACCCCGTCAAGCCTCTCAGTGATGCTCAAATGTACGGGGCGTTTTACAGATAGACAACTTTGATACCTTCGTTACGTCAGAGTGCTGCCCGCCAGTGAGCGGGCTTTTTTGTGAGGGTAGCTCAAGAGGTAGAGCGGCTTGCGCAGGACTTATGGTCAGCGCAAGTATGTGCGGGTTCGAATCCTGTCCTTCACTCCAAGACAACCGTGGCGTGGAGCAGTAGCAGCTCGCTTGTCTCATAAGCAAGAGGTCGATGGTGCAAGTCCATCCGCCGCAACCAGTTTCTCTTCCTTCTCAGGACGACTGGCCGCCGTAAGTGGCCACCAGACAAAACAAAACCCCGGTGATGCTACCAACATCCCGGGGTTTCTGCTTTCCAATCATTCCGACCAATGAAAGGAACATAGATGGATTTTAACATATTTCCGAAAGGTGACTTCGTGGAGGCACTGGAGAAATCCCCGAACGCAAGAAGGTTTTTGTATTGCGTCCTGGTATCAGTGGTCGTTTCGATTGCTGTCTATAAACTGCCTGAAATCATCACAGCTGTAGCCTCGCTTGCAGGCTGATGTATGAGCCGAAACGGTTGGAACCTGCGCTTTGGGCGGCTGCAGGCTGGCTCCGATGCCTGTGGATAAGTTGCCCAAAATCCTGGTCTAGGTTCTGCGGCCTGTGGATAACTCATAGCGGGTCTCGCGAGGCACGTTTTTTAACTAGCTATTACGGTGGCTTACCCTGGCTGCCAGATAATCGTAACTTCCAAGATGTCAGATAACGTCAGTGTTTCAGAGTTTGCCCGTGAAGTCGGGGCAAGCAGAGGGAATGTCCGTCGGTTGATCGACCAAGGCGTCATCCCACGCAACCCGGACGGCACGGTTCCGCTTGAGGCTGGACGGGCGGCTTTTGAGAACAGGAAAGGCCGGAGGGACAAGGTTGTTCAGGATACAGGGAATGTCAGGGAAGAAACTGCAAAGGCAAAGCTGGCAAAGGAAACCTACATCGCCAAACTGAAGGAACTTGATTACCGATACCGCAAAGGTGAGCTTGTCGAGGTTGAGGATGTCAGGGCGGAAGCACAGCGTGTAGCGGCAGCCGTCATGGATAAGTTCAAGGCGATACCGCCACGGATTGCAGTCCTATGTGAGGGACGGTCTGCAAGGGATATCGAGGCGATCATTTCTGATGCGCACAATGAGGCCTTTGCTGCGCTTCATACTAAGTTCAAATGAGTACCGTTTTCACAAAGGCGTTTTTTAAGGTATGCAAGCCTTACAGCCGTCTTACCGGATCGCAATGGGCAGACCTTTACAGGTACGTTGCACCTGGTACATCCCCAGAACCCGGCGAGTGGCGGACAGAGAGGGTTCCATACCTTAGGGAACCGATGGATGTGGCTACCAACCGCGAGACCGAGATGGTTGTCATGATGACGTCATCGCAGATTGGCAAGTCGGAGATGATCCTGAACGTCATGGGTTACTATGTCGACCAGGAGCCCGCCCCTCAGCTGATGGTGCAGCCTACCGTCGAAGCGGCAGAGGCGTTTTCAAAAGAGCGTATCGACCCGACCTTCCGCTATTCCCAAGGTCTCAAAGGTAAGCTTGAAGAAGGTCAGGACGGGCGTGGTTCAAGCAGGAAAAGCTCGACCACCATACGCATGAAGCACTACCCAGGCGGTTATATCGCTCTGGTTGGTGCTAACAGCCCTGCCGGACTGGCTTCAAGACCTATCCGTGTTCTGCTATGCGATGAGGTAGACCGTTATACAGCAACAAAGGAAGGCGACCCGCTGAAGCTGGCAATCCAGCGTACAACGAACTTCCACAACCGGAAAATCATCCTTGTGTCGACACCGACCATCAAGGATGTCTCACCGATCGAGCGCTGGTGGAGCCGGTCGGACAAGAGGCAGTACCACATCCCCTGCCCGCACTGTGGTGAGTACCATGTCCTACGTTGGGAGATGGTTACATGGGAAAAGGATGAGCTCGGCAATGCGTTGCCGGAAACTGCGGCAATGTTCTGTCCTGAATGCGGCGCAAAGATGCGTGGCGCATACAAACTGGATCCGTTGTTGTTGGCGAAAGGCAAATGGGTCGCGGCTGAACCTGGGAACAGGATTCGCGGATATCACATAAACAGCCTGTATTCACCCTGGGTGAACCTGTCCAACCTTGTTGAGGAATTCACTTCCGCAGCAAAGAACAAGGACAAGCAGGGGCTGATGGAATTCATCAACCTGAAACTCGGGGAGCCATGGGAAGAAATCTCACCTGATGAAAACACGTGGGAGCGCCTGTACAGGAGACGCGAATTCTATCCGGTCAACGAAATACTGCCCGACGGCGTCCTGTTGCTGACAGCTGGCGTCGACGTCCAGCATGACCGCCTGGAATGTACCGTCTACGGATGGGGCATAGGCCGCGAATGCTGGGGTATCCAGCACCGTATCCTGTACGGTAAACCTGATGACAGTGCCACATGGCAGCAGTTGGATGCAGTCCTGCAGAAGCAGCACCTGTTATCAAACGGCATGGCGCTGTCTGTTGCGTGTGCCTGTATTGACTCTGGTGACGGTGCCTATACAGGCGATGTTTACCGTTACACAAAGGCACGTGAGAGGCTGAGGGTCTTTTCAATCAAGGGTCGTGGCGGTATCGGTGTCCCGTTCATCTCAACACCGTCAAAGACGAACGTCGCCCAGGCGATGCTTTTCACGCTTGGCGTGGATTCGGGCAAGTCGCTGGTATCTGCCAGGACTGCCGTTGAGGAAGTTGGCACTGGGTTCGTGCATTACCCAATGCAGCCTGAGCGCGGTTTCAATGAGGACTTTTTCCAGCAGCTGACGGCTGAGGTCTTTGAGCAGAAGTTTGAGAAAGGTGCCATCAAGGCTGGATGGCGGAAGATCCGGGAACGTAACGAGGCGCTTGACTGCGCCGTCTATGCCACAGCGGCCATGGAAATCCTCAACCCGAACTTCGAGTACCTGAATGAAGTGATAACGAGCGGCAAGGCTGTTGTACAACAGGTGCCGCAGAGGCGGATAAGATCGAAAGGTATTGAGCTATGACGGACGAAGAAATTGAGGAACTGATCGCCAAGCGCAATGCCGAAAAGGCGAACAAGAACTTCAAACTGGCCGAGGCCATCCAGTTCCGCGACATGTGGAAAGAAGCCTATATGGCCTGTTCCACCGGCAAGTCGTACACCATCGGGACGCGTCGGCTGACAAGCGTTGACACCGATGCGGCTTACCGCGAAATGATGCGGTGGGAAAACGCCATCGCAGATATTGAGACCGGCAGGAACACGGGCATCCGTGTACGCCGGGCATTACCCATAGGATAGGAAATGAACTTACTCGACAGAATCATTGGTTACTTCAGCCCTGCGGAAGGACTGCGTCGTAAGGTTGCAAGGGATGTGATGAATTCCGCAGGGTATGGAAGGCATGGAGCATCCTATGGCAAGAAAAGCCTGGCTGGATGGATAAGCCGTGGACTGTCTGCGGATGAGGATATCGTTGACAACATCGGAACCCTCCGCAACCGTTCCCGCGACCTTTTCATGGGCACGCCGATCGCAACCGGTGCAATCAAGACAATCCGAACCAATGTGGTCGGATCAGGCCTTGCGTTGAATGCCCAGGTTGATGCCGCATTCCTTGGGATGTCCGAAGAAGAGGCGCGTGCATGGGAAACCAACACAGAGCGTGAGTGGAAACTGTGGAGCGAAGGCGTCAACTGTGATGCGGAACGCCGCCAGAACTTCTATCAGCTCCAGTCATTGGTACTGGTGTCTGCCTTACTGTCTGGCGATGTGTTTGTGACACTGCCGTACATCAGGCGCAAAGGCTCAGCGTATGACCTGAAAGTCAGCCTGATTGAGGCAGACCGCATCTGCGACCCGCAGCCACTGCCGGCGGATAAGAACGTCCTGGGCGGTGTCGAGGTCGGTGAGTATGGCGAGACCATCGCCTATTACGTCGCACACCACAATCCGAACTCATACCCAAGGGCAAACACGCTGAAGGAACGCCAGTCATGGAAGCGTGTCCTGGCATTCGGTGCCAATACCGGGCGGCGCAATGTCCTGCACATCATGGCGGATATCGAGCGCCCGGCCCAACGCCGTGGTGTGCCACTGCTAGCCCCGGTCATAGAAGCGGTAAAACAGCTAGGCAGGTATTCGGAGGCTGAACTGATGGCTGCCGTCATATCCGGGATGTTTACGGTGTTTGTCCATTCGCCAGACGGACAACCTCTTGATACAGGCATCTCGCCAATACCTGGCGTCCAAGTACCGGCCGCACCTGTTCAGCGTAAAACTGATGATATTGCCCTTGGGAACGGGGCGATTGTCGAGCTCCGCGATGATGAGAAAGTCAGCTTTGCCAATCCAGGGCGTCCCAACCAGGCATTCGAAGGGTTCGTCATTGCGATATGCCGCCAGATTGGTGCTGCGCTTGAAATCCCATACGAACTGCTGGTCAAGAACTTCAACGCCTCCTATTCAGCATCACGTGCTTCGCTCCTTGAGGCATGGAAGATGTTCCGGATGCGTCGTGAGTGGCTTGTCGGTCAGTTCTGCCAGCCGGTCTATGAGGAATGGCTTACGGAGGCAGCACTGAAAGGGCGCATAAAGGCTCCCGGATTCTTTTCCGACCCGGCCATCCGGGCCGCATGGTGCGGGGCTGAATGGTATGGCGACTCACAGGGGCAGCTGGATCCGCTGAAAGAGGCCAATGCAGCCAAGGTCAGGGTTGAAGAGGGATTCTCTACCCGTGAACGTGAAGCGGCTGAACTGACTGGCATGAAGTTTGAAACAATCCACGCCGTGCGCAAGCGCGAGGAGACGATGCGCAAGGCTGACGGCCTGAGTGGTTCGATCATCATCAGGCCTGAAAGAGAAAGGGAAGAAGATGAGTCTTGATTATCTGAAGATCACCAACGAAGCCGGGCAGCCTGTCCGGCTTTCGCTTTATGGGCGTATCGGCGGCTCGTTCTGGGACGACATCGATGTCGATTCGGTCAGGGATGCGCTTGCGTTCATTGAACCTGATAGGGCCATCGATATCACGCTGAATTCCGAAGGCGGCTCCGTCTTCACCGCAATGGCCATCTACAGCCTGCTGGCCAACCACAAAGGGAAGATAACCGTAACGGTTGCCGGTCTTGCTGCATCTGCCGCAACGCTCATTACCAGCGTCCCCAATGCGAAGGTCATCATGCCGGTTGGAGCGATGATGCTCATCCATCCTGTGAGGATGCAGGTCGCTGCACCACAGACGGCGGAAGAATTGATGGACGCAGCATCAAACCTGGAGAAGATCCGGGAGTCGATGGTTGACGTCTACCAGACGAAAACTGGCATGGCACGCGAGGCCATTGCCGCGTTGATGTCAAAGGAAAGCTTCCTGACTGCATCAGATGCGGTCGGGATGGGTTTTGCCGATGACATGGATTTTACCCAACAGGTCACCACTACCTTTGATGGGACGGTGGCGGTTGTGAACGGCCTGACGGTGTCTAGCTGCATCCCGCAGCTGGCGCCTGAGGGGTTTTTCAAGGCGGAGAAATCCGCAGATAAGAAAGGAGTCCAAATGGACATCAATACTTTCAGGGCGGAACACCCAGAAATCGTGGATGAAATCCGCCGAGAAGCTGTTGCTGAAGGCATTGCACGGGAACGAGCCCGCATCAAGGCGATTGAGGAAATCGCCGTCGCTGGCCACGAAACGCTCGTCAATGATGCGAAATTCGTCAACGGCATCACTGCCGAAGCGTTGGCCGTCGAGATCCTCAAGGCAGAACGCGAGGCAAACGGGAAGCGTTTGGAAGCGCATCTGAAGGATGCCAAGGAACTTGACGGGATCAAGCCGGAAGGAAACAACGGTATTGACCCGAAAGGTGAGAAAAACGCTGAGAACGAAGCAATCATCGCAGCCGCAAAACGTGGCTTCGAACGCGCTTGATAAGGAGACCTAACTATGAAACAGGAAACCTATACCTTTACCCCGGACAACCTGTTTGCCGCTTCCCAGATGATGCCTGTCGTATCAGACAAGCTGACCATTGCGGCAAGCCAGGACCTGAAACGTGGTGCCCTGCTGTCTGAAGCTGGCGCATTGCTGGCTGCCACTACCCCTGGTGTGAAAGCATCTGGTACGGCAACTTTCAGTTCCAACCCATCTGCAAACGACACCATCACCGTCGACGAAACTACCCTCAAGTTTGTTTCCGCTGACGCAGGTGACGGCGAGGTGCTGATCGGCTCCACACTGGCTGACACCCTCGACAACCTGATTGAGGCGCTGCCTGAATCCGTGACCGGTGCCAAGGCAAGCTCCGTCCTGACCATTACCGCTGCGGAAGAAGGCACCGCTGGCAACAGCATCGCCTTGGGCAAATCGTCTACTGCCATCACCCTGTCCGGAGCAGCACTGTCCGGTGGTGTAACCCGCGTCGTCAATACGACCGTTTATGCAGTCCTGGCTGAAGACATCGATACGACTGGCGGTGCCAAGGATGCGGCTGTGTACTTGACCGGCGAATTCAATGCGGATGCGCTGTCCACCAACTCGGACTGCGATGTGTCCGACTGCAAATCGTCCGCCCGCAAGGTCGGCATTTTCATCAAGTAAGGAGACCTAAATGGATATGTTTGATACCCGGACCATGCTCCGCATGGTGCAGGAGGCCGACAAGAAACCGACTACTTTCCTGCGTGACCGTTACTTCGGTAACGTCATTACATACAACACCGCCCGTGTTGACGTAGACATCATTGGCGACAAGGGCCGACGTGTTGCGCCATTCGTCAATCCGAAGGTTGGCGGCATCGTCATTGAGGACCAGGGCTACCGTACCGAAAGCTATGAAGCTCCTGAGGTCTCCCCAATGAAGGTCACCACCTCTGAAGACCTGCTGAAACGTTCCCCTGGTGAAACGGTTTACAGCCAGAAATCACCGAATGAGCGCGCAGCTGAGAAGCTTGGCCGTGACCTGAGTGACCTGGACGACATCATTTCCCGCCGCGAGGAAGTCATGTGTGCTGAAGCCCTGTTTACCGGGCAGGTAACTGTGAAAGGTAATGGTTACGATGAGGTCATCAAGTACTGGCCTTCCGCTTCCGCTAAACAGCCGAAAGAAACCCTGTCAACTAAATGGGATAACCAGAATGCTGAACCACTGACAGACTTGCGCGCAATCCGTCGCAAGGTCATCCAGAAGTCCGGCCTGTCCCCAGCAGAAATCATCTGCGGAACCAGCGTCCTGGAAGCACTGCTGGGCAAGCTGGTCAATGGCAAAGACCTGGATACACGCCGCGTAGATATGGGGATGGTCAACCCTTCCCATCTGCCTGACGGCGTCACTTATTGGGGCTACCTGAAGGATTCCGGCCTGGATGTCTATTCCTATGACAGCTGGTACCTGGATGATAACGGTGCGGAACAGCCCTTTGTCCCTGCCGACAAGTTCCTGGTTGCCTGCCGTGGCGTTGCGACCACCATGGCATATTCCTGCGTTGAGGTTGTCAACGAAAACAAACAGGAACAGATGATGGTTGAGGGTTCCCGTGTGCCTATCTCTTGGGTACAGCGCAAGAACCCATCCGGCCGTATCGTCCAGATCAAATCCCGTCCACTGCCAATCATCCATCAGGTCAACGGTTTCTATGTTGTGACCGCAATCTGATCAGGAAGTAAGCCATGGGTAGTTACTTCAAACAGCGGGTTATGCGGGATGTCGATAAGGTATTCCTGAACCTTGATCATTTTGCTGAGGTGCATAACCTCAACGGGGTGGACAGGGTTTGCATCATTGATAAGAACATCAATGGCAGATATCAGGACTCCGCAGAATATCCGATAGAAGGCGTTTTCACCAATACCATGACAATCTACGTCAAGGCGGAGATGGAGTTGCCTGCTGTCGGAAGCCTGCTGTGTGTAGATGGTGGCGATCATCTTGTCATTTCGGCAAGCGCAGAATTCGGAATGCTTGTTATTACGGTAGAGGAACATGTGCGCTAGCCTGGTGAAGATCGAGCTCGATAAGGAGCAGGTCAAAAGGGCCTTGGCAGCACTCAAAAGCATTCCAGGCGGAACAAAGAAGGCGGTTAACGCCGCAGTCAATGGGGCGCTCAGGGAAGCTAAAAAAGAGGCTGTTGATATGGTCCAATCCGTCTATACGGTCACCAAAAAGAAAATCACCGAAACGCTCCATGTTAAACCGGTCAAGGCAAATGGTATCGGTGGTGAGCTGGTGTCAGTTGGCTCAACCGTCAATGCGCGCAATTTCCAGCATGCCCCACAAGGCGATACCACGGGTAGGAAACGTAAGCTGATCAGGCTGAGTGTTTTCCAAGGCAAGCCTAAACCACTTGGATTTGGGTTCAAGTCCTCCAAGCTAAACAAGCAGCTGTTTGTCCGGCTTAAGCAAAAGCGGGGGAACAAGAAAGACCCTAATAAATGGGTCACTTTCGAGAAGGTGGACAGCATTTCCGTCCCGCAGATGTTGGGCAACGCGAAAGTTGCGCCTAAGTTGCAGGAACGGATTGCTAGCCTCATTGAAGAAAAGGCCGATGAGAAAATCAAAGAGGTATTGAAATGATTGAACCAAACCTGATGCAGGCGATAGGACGGTTCCTTGAGCCTATCTGTAGCCAGTATAGATTGCCAACAAAAAGCGGGGAGGAGAAATCTCCCCGTATTGTTTATGGGTACCTGCCACCGCTCCAGTCGAATACGGACAACGATCAGGCATATGTCATCGTCAGGCCTATCTCCGGGGCTACCGGTGAGGCGCAGTCGACTGATGTTGCCATCATAGTCAGCTGCTATGACCGTGAGATGACTGGGTTTGACCGTGTTTTGGATATGGTTGCCAGAATACGGACTGCCCTGCTGTCCATACCTGACCAGGTATTGGAAAGCAGGTACATGCTTCAGCTCCCGATTGAATGGCATAACGTCGATGACCAGCCATGGCCGCAATGGCAGCTCAGTATTACTACCCATTGGCTTACTGGGGCTCCACGTCCGTGGAGTGACGGAACAAAATACTTTTAATCCATAGGAGATAAAAAATGTCTTATCAGCACGGCGTACGTGTATCGGAGCTTGCGACGAGTATCCTCCCTCCGGTCACGGTCGATTCCGCCATACCGTTCATCGTTGGTACTGCACCTGTAAACATGACAGATGTCACCAACGTCAACAAACCGGTCTTATGTTCATCTTTTGCGGAAGCATCAGCAGCATTCGGCTATGCATCTGCACAGGGCAACGACACCATCAAAAAATATGCGTTCTCAATCAGCGAGTTCACACAGTCCCAGTTCGGACTGTTCGGTGTCAGTCCTGCCATCATCGTCAATGTGCTGGATCCTTCCAAAGAAGCGCATAAGACCACAGCAGCCGCAACAACAATTACCCTAGATGCGTCCACCGGTTCTGCCACCATCGCAGAGCAGGGCATCCTGCCATCCACTGTGGAAATCACCAACGAAGGTGATGTGGTCACAGCTGTGGACCTGACGTTTGATGACAACGGCTATCTGGTCATCACTTCCCAGAAGAATGCTGGAGGAACCTTCATCGCACCGACTGGAACTGAAATGTCTTTTTCTGCAGACAAACTCAATCCAGCAGGTGTCACCTCTGAAGACATCATCGGTGCGGTTTCTGTCGCTGGGGTCAAAACGGGTTTTGAGCTAATCGATGAATGTTTCCCGCGCTTCCGTCTGGTACCGACCATCCTGCTGGCGCCAGGCTTCTCAAGCCAGGCTGGTGTCGCAGCCAAGATGGCTGCCAAGGCGGAAAACATCAATGGCGTGTTCAGTGCCATCGCACTGGTCGATGTGCCGACTGCATCCGTCACTAGTTATACAGATGTTGCCGCATGGAAGAACACGAACAACATTACGGATACAAAGCAGGTCTGCTGCTGGCCGATGGTTGCGCTGGATGGAACCGCCTATAACATGTCCACACAGCTGGCAGGCGTCATGGGGCGGACCGATGCAGGCAACAACGACATCCCGTATGTGTCGCCATCCAACCATTCATTGCAGATGAACGCTGCTGTACTTCAGGATGGTACCGGCATCTGGCTTGGTCAGAATGAGGCGACATACCTGAACGCCCAGGGCATTGTCACTGCACTGAACTTCATGAACGGATGGGTCGCTTGGGGTAACAGGACTGCATCCTATCCAGGCAATACTGATGTCAAGGACAGCTTCATTCCTATCCGCCGTATGTTTTCTTGGATTGGCAATACCTTCATCAGGACTTTCTGGCAGCGTGTCGACTATCCCCTCAACCGCCGACAGATTGATGTCGTTGTCGATTCTGCCAATATCTGGTTGAACGGGCTGGCAGCACAGCAGGTCATCCTCGGTGGCCGTGTCGAGTTCCTGGAATCAGAAAACCCAACGACTGACCTGATGGACGGCATTGCACGCTTCCATGTCTATGTAACGCCGCCTTCGCCAAACCGAGAAATTGATTTTGTCCTGGAATATGACCCGGACAACCTTGCAAACCTCTTTGAATAAGGAGTAACAAATGGCTACACCAGGCGCAAACAACATTCCAGAACGGCTGACAAACTTCCGGGTATACAACGAAGCGGAGGATCTGCTCGGCATCACCGACATCGAACTGCCGGAACTTGTGTATATGACCGATGAAATCCAGGGGGCAGGGCTTGCAGGCAAGGTGGATTCTCCCGTAATCGGCCATTTCGATTCCATGAGTACGACCCTGAACTGGCGTACTATCGAAAAGAAGGCGACCCAGCTGATGGACATGAAAGCGCATCTCATCACTGCCCGTGGTGCTCAGCAGAACTACAACGCTTCAGATGGCACATGGAAGACTGTTCCAGTTCGACTTGTCATAAAGGTCATGCCGAAGAACCTCAATTTCGGTAAGTTCGAGGTTGGTGCTACGACTGACACGTCGACAGAGTTTGAAGTCGTTTACTTGAAAACGTTCATCGACAATAAGGAAGTGCTCGAAATCGACAAGTTCAACTACATCTGCAAGATCAACGGTAAAGATGTCCTGGGACCAGTCAGGGCCGCAATGGGCGTCTCTTGATCCGTCAGTTACTGACAGAATCCACCCCGCCCGCTTAGCTGTGTAATCCGTTGATTGGCACATGATGCGAATATGGCGGGGTTTTCTTCCCTATCAATTAAGGAACAGAAAATGACCAAATACACGTTCTCAAAACCATATACTTTTGAAGGCAAGGAATACACCGAGCTGGAGTTTGACCTGGAACAACTGAAAGGTTCCGACATCTCCGCAGCAAAGAAGGAAATGAACAACGAAGGCGTCTTCACACCAATCATGGCGACTGACTGTGACTTTTGCGCCATCCTTCTGGCAAAACTGCTGAAACTGCCGCGCGAGTTCTTCAGCGATATGCCTGCCAAGGACTTTGACCGCCTTACCCGCGAGGTCAGCACTTTTTTAGCGCTGTAGGGCTTAAGGTACAGAACCCGGACATTGAAGTCCGGGAATGGTGCCTTAGCCTTGCTCAAGCTGAGACCGGCTGCGGATGCCTGGAGTGGTTTGAAGTGCCGATTGTGGAGTTATCGCATTGGGCAGAAGCGGTCAACCGGATTGCGAAGAAGCAGAAGATGAAAAAAAGGTAAGGATTGGTTGAATTTATTGGTTTTGCCTATACAATCAAACTAGTTGACCATTGTCTCTAAGAGGTTGCATCATGGCCAAGATCCTCACACTCTCTGACAAACCACCCACACCAAGAAAGAAGCCCAATTCCAAAACACTGAAAGAATGGGCAAGGAAGAACGCGCGGTTCAGCAGAATGCCAATTAACAGGCCGGTCACTAAGACAGACAAGTGGATTCCAACAAAAGAAGACCTATTGATGGATGACGTCTGTACGCCCCAAAGCAAAGTGCAGGACAATATCATCTCATCGGTATTGCTTGGCATGGCAGCTTATAAGCTGTTCGGCTGACCGTTTTCAACAATATTGTGGAATACGAAAAGTCAGATATGCCTTGCTACAATCCTCTGAAAGATTAACGTGACATGACTGGAGGACGAGATGGGAAAAGGGCTTGATTTCGTAGGTATGATAATTATTGCAATGATAATAGCTACTCCTATAGTCTTGTTGTATAAATGGATGAGTCAATTTTTCTAAAACACTCTTGCAATCTTTTTTAAACAAGCTCGCTTCGGCGGGCTTTTTTTATTATGTCCAAAGAATTTACACTTCGATTCCTATTGACTGGTGAAATTACCAGTGCACTTACTAAGGCGTTCGGCTCTGGTAACAAGTTGATGCAGGAGTATGCCCAGCAATGTGCAGCAGCCAACCGGGAATTTTCCAAATCTGCCGACATTAAACGGATTATTGAACTCAGGAAAAAGCTTTCAGACACATCCTTGATTGGCTCACACACCTTCGGCAAGGAACGCGACGAACTGAACCGGCTGGAAAATGAGTACAGGACTGCTGGCAAATCTATTGATGAACTGATTAGAAAACAGCATCAGCTGCATCAGTCGGGAATTGGGCTTAAGATTGACGGTATCAACAGCAAGATGCAGTCCTGGAAGAATGAAAGCATGAGTGCTTTGGTTCAGATGGGGGCAACTGTTGGTCCGATGATATCCAACGCCATTAAGAACGCAATGGCGATGGATGATGTTACGGCAGAAATCCGAAAATACGCCCCAGACAGCTTGGACAAGGCAGGCAAGCAGAAATTCGGGGAAGAATACTTTCAAGAAGTAGCTAGGCTGTCCACCAAATATTCTTCTTCATTTGAAGACCTGGCACAGATGGGAGTGGCAAACATGCAGGCAGGCATTGCCACTACCAAGAAAGAATTTGCTGACCTGATTGAATACCAGACACAAGCGCAGATTGCCTTTGATATTGGAAAAGGTGAATCAGGTCAGATGTGGGCTGATATCCAGAACCGTATGAAGATGGATATTGAGGGAACAAAGCAGGTTTTTGATTTGGTCAACCAGTTCGGCAATACCCGTGCAGCAGAATCAAAAGACATTATCGCAATACTCCAAAGAGAAGGTGGAACCATTAAAGGGTTATCTGCATTGACCCAAACGCAGATTGCAGCATTGGCAACGTCATTCAAGGAAGTTTCTCCATCAGTTGAGATTGCCTCAACATCCATGAGCAAATTCGTTTCCAAGTTGACGGCTGGGGCTGCTGCAACTGGCGCACAGAAGAAAGCTTTCAAGAAATTAGGCTTGAATCCGACCGAAGTTGCAAAAGCCATGGTCGGTTCACCTGAGGAAGCCCAGAAAGCCATCATGGATGTGTTTTCCAGGATTAATGGTTTGGCGGCTCATGAGAAAGGAGCGCTGATTGGGCAATTGTTTGGTAATGAATCTGGTATCAAGGCGGCAGTTACTACCCTTGCTGGAAAAGTTGACATATTAAAACAGAACTTTGCGACTGCCGGTGATGAAGCCAGTTATGCTGGTTCAATGATGGAAGAATATACGAACCGTGCAAATACTGTCAGCGATGCCATAGGGATTGCCAAGAATCAATACAGGATTTTTTCAGGGGAATTAGGCAGGATATTTCTGCCTTATCTCAAGGATGGGCTGCATTTGATTGGAGAATATGTTCCCAAAATCATGAAATGGATGGAGGCGAATAAAGACACTATTGCAATCATTGTGAAAGTTGGTGCTGCGGTTGGAGGTATGTGGGTTGCCTACCATGCGGGCAGGGTTGCCATTGCAAGTGTTATCAGTCCTCTGATGTCTCTCTACAAGGCATTCAGTTTTGTCAGTGCGTTGTTTGCAACTAATCCGGTTGTCTTGGCTCTGCTTGCGATTGTTGCAGCGGGTGTTGGATTGTATCTGCTTATCACATACTGGGACGAAGTTACTGCTGCAATCAAGTCTGTTGTTGAGGGTTTTGTTGGATACCTAAAAGACCAGTGGAACCTGCTTGTAGATAATTTTTGGGAACTTGTCGGCATGATTTCCGGCGGATTGAAATCCGCATGGGATTCTGCCTGGAATGCACTGTCAAGCTCTTTTGATTCCATCTGGAACGGCATCAAGAATGCAGCCAGGATGTACGTGAATGCCATCATTGATGTGATCAATTTGGGCATCCGTGGATTGAACGCACTTGGCAATGTCAAGATGCCCGATTGGGTGCCTGGCGTCGGCGGTCAGAGTCTTGGAATCAACATCCCACAGATTCCGAAGCTGGCGCAAGGCGGTATCGTCTCTCAGCCTACGATGGCGCTGATTGGTGAAGGCAGGGAATCTGAGGCGGTTTTGCCGCTGTCCAAACTCAACAGCCTGCTGTCGAGCGTACAGCCACAGATAACCATCAATCCGGCTGTCCAAGCAAACATGCCGAAACCGCAGCAGGCAGAAACGTTGCCGCTACTGGACAAGCTTGGCAAGATGATTTCCGGCTGGATGCGTCCTTCTGTTACAACCGAAACGGTCACGAACAACAGGACGGAGACCAGGACTGAAAATACCACCGTCCAGCGTCCTTTCGACGTTGGCGCAATCATCAAAGCCATCACCGGCATCAGGTTGCCTGACATCAATCTGGATGCCATCAGCAAGGCATTGGCTGGTTTCAGACTGCCTGAAATCAACATGGATGCTGTCAGCAAGGTATTGGGTGGTTTCCGGCTACCGGAAATCAACCTTGATGGGCTGAAATCCATCTGGGATGGGACGCTTGGTGCACTGTTCAAGAACTTCAGGATGCCGCTGCTTCCTGACATGGCAAAGGTGCAGGTTCCAGTGCCACAGGTGCCTGCACCGTCATTCACCATGCCGCAGCAGGAAAGCCGCCCACCGGAAGCCATCCAGCAGCTGAACCAGACAGTCCAGGCGAAACCGGTTGGCAGTGGCGAAATCAACCTGACATTTGCCCCGGTCATCCATGTCAATGGTGGCGACGGTGATCCTTATGCCAAGGTAAAACGTGGACTGGATGAAGGATCCCGGAACCTGAAGGAAGAACTCGAACGCCTGATGGCAGACCAGCGCAGGCTGTCGTTTGTTTAAGGGGAAACCATGGCAACAATCACAACACGCCAGGGTGACACCTGGGACATGCTGTCATACCGTGCCTATGGCGATGAACACCATATGCACAAACTGATAGCGGCAAACATCGCATACAGGGATACCGTCATCTTTCCCTATGGCGTTGTCCTCGATGTACCGATGGTAGAGAAGACCATCACTGCTGAGGATCTGCCGCCATGGAAACGCTAGCACCCATCCAGACACGGCTGAAACTCCTGTTCGGCAAGGATGAGAAAGATGTTTCCAAGGATGTCTGTGCTGACCTGCTGTCGTTTTCCTATGATGACAAGGAAACCGCAGAAGCTGACGAAGTCAGGCTGACCCTGAAGGATCCAGATGGGAAATGGGCAGATACATGGAAACCGGACGGTGGTGAAGTCATCCGGGCATCCATTACTGCAGGTACTGTACTGAATGGTATGCAGACATTGCCGTGCGGCAAATTCTTTGTCGATTCATTCAGGACATCCGGAAGTCCCCGTGTCATGGAGATCAAAGCAGTTTCCATCCCGTTGAACAAGCCTATCCGGAAGCGTCTCAAGACACGTGCTTGGGAAAAGACGACACTGAAGCAGATAGCCGAGACAATCGCCAAGGAAGCTGAAGCCACATTGCTTTGGGATTCAGAGGACAATCCGACGTTCGACCGTCAGGACCAGAAGAAGGAATCCGACCTGAAGTTCCTTTCCAGGCTCTGTGAGGAGAACGGCCTGTCCATCAAGCTTACCGATGACCAGATTGTCATCTTCAGCCAGGAGAGTTATGAGAAGAAGGCTGCGGTCGCTACCTACATCCTGGGCACAAGCGACATCATGCGCTGGGACTTCGAGCAGGAGCAGTCTGAGACATATAAATCCGTTACAGTGAGCTACAGGGATCCGAGGCTCAAAAAGCGTGGATCTGCAGGTTCGCACAGGACAAAGGAAAGTACCGGCAAGACCGTGGCAAAGCAGGCAAACCCGGCGGTCAACAGCTACACCTACACAGATCCTGCTGCCGATGAGAATGGCCAGGAATACCAGCTGAAGAAGAGGGCATCTTCAATTGATGATGCCAAGCGCCTGGCAAAGGCGAAACTGCGTCAGTTGAACATGCGCCGTGTCAAAGGAAGCATGACTGTGATTGGGAATCCGTCACTGGTTGCAGGTGTGGTGATCAGCTGCCAGGGGTTCGGCAGTTTTGATGGCAGTTTCATCTGTGAGAACGTAACCCATGCGGTCAGCGGTTCCGGGTATACCACCCAGCTCCGGCTGAGGCGTGTCAACAATGAGTATTGAAAATGGCACTTTTTGGAAACAGCAGCGATGGTGAAGCCCAGAGCAACATCATCCGTATCGGTGAGGTCTCCTCAATCGACCCTGTAAAAGGTACTGCCCGTGTGGCATTCGACGATGAGGACAGAATGGTCAGCTACGACCTGCCTGTCATCCAGCGCAATACGCTTGAAAACCACGATTATTGGATGCCTGACATCGGTGAAGACGTACTCTGCGTCTTCCTGCCGACCGGCTCTGAAGATGGTTTCATCCTTGGCAGTTTTTATGCCGACGAGATCAGACCGCCAGCCAACACAGAAAACATCCGTATGGTCGAGTTTGCAGATGGCACCAAGGTCAGCTATGACCGTGAGAGCCATGAACTCAAGGCAACGATAGACGGGACTGAAATCAAAGCCAACAGGGACACTGTTGATATCACCGGCGACAAGACAGTCAATGTTGAAAGTGCAACTGCCATTAACATCAAGTCAGCCGTTATTACCCTGACCATGGGTGGCACTACCATGCGATTAGACAATGGCCATGCGGTCATCACCACATCAGACATAGCGTTCACAGGTAATGGTCAGTTCTATGGTGACTTGAAGGTCAACGGTGACCTGAAAGTCGATGGCACCATCAAGGCATCAGGCACCATCCGGGAAAACCAGGGGGTTTAAATGTCCGTACTCGGCATCTTGGGCACGTGCCCGTTCGTCTGCTCATCAGACCGTGTTCTCACCTTTAGGGATCTGACAAAGAAGACAAAGACACGGTGGGCTACACATGAAGTCATTGGCCAAAAACCGGTTGTTGAATATATCGGTCCAGATGCAGACACCATCAGCATGACCATCCGTTTGGATGCAACGCTCGGCATGGCTCCTACCGCAGGCCTGCTGTTGTTGCAGACAATGCAGGAATCCGGCGGTTCGCACATCCTGATTGTCGGTGGTGAATACTTTGGACGTTTCGTCATCGAAAGCATTGATGAGGAACGAAAGTACCACACAGGGGAGGGTATCCCGATTGTGGCAGAAGCAAAACTATCACTGAAGGAGGCATCAAGTGGCGGAATACGCAGTCTCATTGACGGGATCACTCGACTTTTCTCCCGATAGCACCGTTGCTGAGATCCTCCAGAACGTGCGCATGATCCTGTCCACACGGATTGGCACCGTGCCTCTTGACAGGGATTTTGGTATCAGTTGGGAAATGGTTGACCAGCCCATCGACGTTGCCAAGCTCCTGATCCAGGCACAGGTCATCGAAGCCATCCAGCAGTACGAACCAAGGGCAGAAGTCACCAAGGTCGACTTTGATGCATCGGATGCGATGGAAGGCAGGCTCAGCCCCAAAGTTACAGTCAGCATAGGCTGACAAATACCGTCAACGCTTCAACCGACCGCCCAAGTGGCGGTTTTTTTATGGGAAAAACCATGGCAGAAACAAAAGAAACATTTCCACGCTGGAACCTTCCGGGGGTGGATTTCCTGGAAACAGATGCCAGTGCCATCAAGTCAGGCATCATCCTTGGCTATGAGGCGGTCGCAAAACGTTCACTGGCGGATGGCGATCCCGTACGCCTTTTCCTATTAACCGTCGCAGATGTCATTATCCAGCTTCGGAACAAGGCAAACATTGCCGCACAGCAGAACATCCTGTCGTATGCCCGTGGTGAATACCTGGATGCCTATGGGGTCAACATGGCATGCCCACGCCTGGGAGAATCGTATGCCATCACCACATTCCAGTTCACATTAGCACAGGCACTGGGCAGCCCATTCGTCATCCCGGCTGGTTTCGAAATCACCAACGGCATCATCACATTTGCCACCGATGCTGAACTCATCATTGAGACTGGGCAGACAACCGGCACCATGACCGCAACATGTACCACGCCAGGCAAGGACGGCAATGAATACCTGCCAGGGCAGATTGATACCATTGTCCGTCCGTTGACGTTCCTAGCTGCCGCAGTGAACACAGTCACAACGTCTGGCGGGGCTGATGAAGAAGATGATGCAAAATATGCGGCACGGTTAAGGCTCGCACCCAATGCATTTTCCGTGGCAGGTCCGACAAAAGCCTACCTGTTCCACACCTATTCAGCAAATCCTGCAATCATCGATGTCGAAGCCGTGTCACCTGAACCCGGTGAAGTCGATGTATATCCACTGCTGGTCGGTGGAATGCTGCCAACGCAGGATGTACTGGATGCCGTCGCTGAGTACCTGAATGGCGAAACAATCCGTCCACTGACCGACTATGTCCAGGTCTTGGAGCCTGAAGCAGTCAACTATGCCATCAATGTTGAATATTGGATCAGTAATAATGACAGGGCAAGCGCTGAAACGATCAAAACAAACGTCATCAGGGCGGTCGAAGAATACCGTCTCTGGCAGCAGACAAAACTTGGCCGTGACATCCAGATGGACAAACTCATATCAATGGTCATCGATGCCGGTGCAGCGCGTGTTGATATGTCAACTATAAGCCCTAGCACCTACCAGACTTTAGACCGTAACCAGGTTGCCCAATGTACCGGTGTGACCATCACCTACAGGGGCTTCAAAGATGACTGAGAAAACACTCCAGGACATCTCACTGGCTGATCTGGCACCGGACTCCATCACACGCGATAAGGCTGTATCAGACTGCATTACAGCAATCGACCCTTATCTGAAACTGTCAAACGAGATGGATTACCCGGCCATCTACGTGAGGCTTGGCCAGATGACCGGCAGGCAGTTGGACCATCTGGCAGTGCAGTACGATGCCACATGGCGGGATTCCTGGCCTCTTTCCAGAAAACGTAGGGTCATTGCGATGGTCATCGCCCAGAAGCGCAAGGTCGGGACACTGCATGCCGTCAGGGAAGCGTTGGCAGCCATCTCATCCATTGCCACCGTTACTGAATGGTGGCAGCAGGAACCAAAAGGGACGCCGCATACATTCCTCATCACGGCAACGCTCGGTGTCGGGATTGAAGTCGATGAAGAACTGCAGGAGGACCTGATGGCGCTCATCGACAATGCAAAGCCGCTCAGAAGCTGGTACACCCTCACAATCCAGCGTTCGCTTGAGGGTGGCCTCAACATCTATGGCGCAGCAAGACCCGTCGTGCTTTCACGGATACCACATATCTGAACTGACATTCCTTCTACATTGAATAAGGAAAAACACTATGAATAAGATTGTGCTTACCGATGCCGGTATCGCAGAACTGATCAATGCCGAACAGACCGGCACTGCGCCGGTAGCGCTGGTACAGGTTGGACTGGGAACCGGCAAATATGATGCTTCAGCTACACAGACAGCCTTGTCTGCAGAATTCAAGCGGCTGTCCACCATCTCTGGTGGTGATGCAGGCGACAATGTCATCCACCTGTTCGTCACTGATGCCTCATCTGATGCGTACACTGCCTTTGAGGTCGGCATCTACACCGACTCAGGCACACTGTTGGGTGTCGTATCAAGTAGGACTGAACCAATCGTCCAGAAAGCCGCTGGTTCAACAGCACTGCTTGCAATCGACTTTGTGTTGACCAATGCGGATCCAGATTCCATTACGGTCGGGGATACCACTTTCATCATGCCACCGGCGACTACTGAGATGCAGGGCATCGTCGAATTGGCAACGCCAGCTGAAGTCGTTGCAGGTACAGACAACTACAGGGCAATCACACCTTACGCCCTGGCGCAGCGCACAGCAACCGCCATCCGTAAAGGATTGATGCGCTTTGCTACCGTCGCAGAATCCGAGACCGGTACCAATACAGATTCTGCTGTCACACCGGCAGGGCTGATGGCTGTTGCGGCGAAATACCTGCCTTTAGCTGGCGGCACGATGACAGGTAGGATTACCAGCACGAATGCAAGTGTACCTATTGCTTTTGAAGGAATCGGTTCTGGATCATACCGCGACATTCAAGCCAAGCGGAGTGACACAAACAAACGTCTTGGCGTTTTACGTTTCAATACGACATCTACTACGAATGCCGTCACCATAGGTGCGTCTGATGCAATGGACAGCGCGCCATCTGGCGTTACTGTCACCCGTACCCTTGGAGATGGAAACACTGCTGGTACTGTGACAGTCACAGTTGCAACTACTCCAGCGACTACGGCAAAAGATAAGCAGGTTGCAACGACTGAATACGTCAAAAACTGCGTTCCAAAAAGCATCGGCTCTGCTACTAAACTGACGTATACGAACGGCGATGGAATCCTGACTGCGTCTGCTTCGTCTGCTGGATCTGCATCAAAACCGATTTACCTCAATGCCGGTGAATTAACTGAATGTTCTTCCAGCCTGACTGACTACCTTCCGCTTGCTGGCGGCTACATGGATAACGGAGCGCAGATATACCTGACTGAAAATACCTTCAGCCTTGACAATACATACACAACAGATAAGGAAGCAACAGGTCTCGTATATCGACTGAAACAGACAAAGGATGACAATACAGCCGCAACATACAAAGGCGGTATGCTTGCACTGCACGCCGCACAGATGGCAAATTCACGCAACCTTCAGGTAGGTTGGCGTATAGCCAATCCAAGAAGCGGCAACAATCCGTCTGCTGGAACTGATGATGGTGTAACTATCAATACTAGTAATTGCTGGTCAAAGATTGGGTTACGATACTATTTCGATATTAACAGGGCATATGCTTTCTCATCGGAAACCCCTCCGCTCAAAGGCGCATCGACAAAGTATTATTCTCAATACCAACTTGTAACACATGGCAACCTTGAGCATTTCCTGACACGTGATGGAGACGCAAACTACCCATTAAGTGGCACAATCCCATCGATAGTAGGGGATATTGTCAAAAGGAATGTTGATACGGGCTGGGCTAGGATTAATGGCGGTACGTCCTTTTCTGACGGTGCTAACCTTTTACTTTACGGCATCAACTCCAGCTTAAACGCTGGGCTTTTCCAGCTTCAGGCTAGGGCAAGCTCTTCAACATCATGGCAGTTGAAAGGCGACAACACTGGCCTTCTCTCATGGAACGGTAGCATTCTGAACACTGGCGGTATTATCGTCAATCAGAAAAACCATTTCAGAATCAAGGATACAGATTACGCATACAACGAAGTACCATCCTCCGATTCACATCTGGCTTTCGGACGTGTAGACAAGAACAACGCAAATGTCGGCCGGCTTCAGATTTCACGTTATGCAACGACTGGCAATCAGCAGGTGCATCTTGTGGTAAACAGCCCGGTTGATGGGTCTGAAAAAGTATTCCTGCGGGGTATTCAGGATTCCAGCGGCAATCACTGGGTCGAAATTTCTGAGACCAGAACAACTGGCACAAGCAATAAAGAGCCTGTGACCGTTGGATACCTCAACAGCAGGCTTGGAAGCTACCTTCCTCTCGCTGGTGGCACGATGTCTGGCCAGATCAAAACGTCCTATACAGATGCGATTGTTAAAACGAACGATACTGGCCATCTTACAATCATCGGTGGCTCTGCATATGCGAATGGCGCATCTATCAAGCTATCTGGTAAGTCTGAAACAAACGCACAGGGCTGGTTTCAGGTAAGGGCGCAAGATGGTACCAATTCAAAAGACCTTATCGGCAAACCAGACGGAACGCTAACCTGGAGCGGCTCTGTTTATTTACCGGATGATGGCGTCTACGGCGCAGACCTGACTGGCAAGACAGTTGATCTTAATGACTGCTATTCATCAATTTCTGGCGCTATCAAGCTGTTCCATTGCAACACCGACGGCGGCGCTGGCAACATCAGCAACTACCCAGAAAAGAAAGCATTCCTGCTCGTTTCGTACACACCAAGAAGGCTTAGTGCTTCTGACTATGTCATCCATCAGCATTTCTATTGTATCGACGCGCATTACTCACGCAGGTGTACGAACGGGACTTGGACAAACTGGGTTCTTGATATTGGCGCGCCGTCAGCATCTCTAGGCGACGCAAACACGCCTGTATACCTTAGCAATGGCGTAATCACGTCAACAGGAAAATCGTTTGCCAATTACCTGCCATTATCTGGCGGAACAATGACTGGCAACATCACAAAGAAGTATGCCGCTCTCACCAAAGGTACAAATCCGAATAACGAAACGTGGCATACAGACCTAATCACACTGGATAACGGTGGCACTGCTACCGCAAACCGTCTATTTGAATTAAGGAGCGCAGTTGACAGTAACGGCTATAATCGCGCTGAGATGCTGGCGTATGACTTCACGTCAGGCTCAAGTGCATCAAATGTTCTGACAGTCGGAAAACTGCTGAATGGTGCAAGAAGGACTGAAATCAACAATGCATTGATTCGCATTGAAGACCACAAAATCATGCGTAATTCGACCAACGGTTGGATGAGGTTGACCGGTGGTTCCACTGACAACACTGGTGGTGGTTCTCTTCTTTTATACGGTAAAGAGGCTTCATCACACGAAGGTCAGGTTATTCTCCAATCCCACAACGGGACGAACTACACAAATCTGATTTTAAATCCGACATCTCAGGCAATCCTTTCAACTGGTCTGAAAGTTGCTGGTGGCAACAATGCAATCAGCAACACCGGCTTAACTGTTTCAGGCACAAATACCAATTACGGAGTGAAACTCCAGTCGACAGGCTTCACTAAAGGTACAAGCAATGCCACGACCTATCGTGGTACTGTCGAGTTCTACGGCAACACGATGTCGAAGTGGCAAAACCGTGCTGGCCTGCTGGAGTTCAGCGTAACATCCAACAAATCTACTGCACAGCTTGTAGCATACAACGTCACTTCGGAAGAGAACACGGGGACATGCGCCATTGGTGCTACAGTTGACGAAAGTGGAAACGCCGCAACCTTCGCGCCGACACCTGCACAGACTGATGACAGCACCAAGATCGCCACAACAGCATACGTCAAGGACTGCGTACCGAAATCGGTTGGGTCTGCTACACGCCCCGTCTACTCAAACAGCAACGGTGTAATAACTGCGTGTACTGAAGCATCTTTGCTGAATCCTCCCGGAACAGTTATTGCATATGCGGGCACTTCCGCGCCTTCGGGCTGGCTTTACTGCAACGGTGCGGCTGTTTCAAGAACAACCTATGCCGCACTGTTCGCTGTCATCGGCACAGGTTATGGAACGGGCAATGGTTCTACAACATTCAACCTGCCAGACTTCCGTAACCGTGTACCTCAAGGCGGATCGTCTGCGACAGACCGAGGAAACATCGCCGCTGGTCTGCCGAATATCACTGGTTATAGTCACTCTGGAAAAGGTGGTTTTTCTCTTTATTCTGACGATAATCCATTTTATCGGTTAGAACCTAATGTGGTGACTGGTTCTGGAGAAGGTAATAAATCGGAAGGTTATACAGAAGGATTTGACGCATCTCGCGCCAATTCAATTTACGGCAATTCAACGACAGTCCAGCCACCAGCCGTAAAAGTCATGTTCATCATCAAAACCTAAAAGGAAAATCATGGAACAAAAAACAGTATATTGCTATGACAGCGAAACTGGCGAATTCACATTTTCGGACATCGCGTTTGAGGATGAACTGAATCCGGGTACTTTCCTGCTACCGCCAGACTGTACAGAGGTTGCCCCGTATCCTCCAAAAGGGACTGCCGCAGTCTGGAATGGCGAATCATGGGATTACGTCCAAGACCATAGGGGAGAGCGGTATTGGCTCCCTGATGCGAAATACGGTGATGCTCCGCTGACCATGACAGGGCTTGGAGCATTCCCTGAAGATGCTTTGTTTGAGATGCCACAGCCAGAACTGGACGTGGCAAAACAGATGAAGTTGCAGGAAATCAATTCTGTCTGTGATGCCATCCTCAACCAGGCAGTTGCCAGCTATCCGCAATCTGAGATCCTCACATTCGACCAGCAGGTCGAGGAAGTCAAAGCCTACCAGCAGACCGGTAACCCTGCATCAGCTCCGCTGTTATCTGCTTTAGCTGGTGCTAGGGGAATCTCATTGGATGAACTCTGTCTGCGTGTCATCACAAAACGGGCACAGTTCTCGACACTGTCCGGCATCATCATCGGTCAACGCCAGCACTTGGAGGATGTTTTGGATACGCTGGAGACGGTAGAAGAAGTCCAGGCACTTGAAGTTGACATCGGCATACCGACCCAGGCGCCGCCAGATGAAGATCCACCTGACACGGGAGAATCCGAAGAAGAAGCCGCTGGAAACAGCGGCTTTTCTGTTGATGGGGGTGAATGATGCAGGAGTTGAATGAGCGTATGGCCGCGGCAGAGGCACAGATCAAAAACCAGAATGACAGGCTAAACCGCCATGGCGAGCAGATCGACTCATTGCGCATCAATGATGCCAGGATTGAGGCGAAGCTGGACAGTGTGTGCAAGGAAGTACAGTCTGTGAAGCAGGATGTCGCTGATGTCAAAAAAGACGTCGGTGTGAATACCGAGATGACGCAGAGCATCAAGCTGACCACGAGACAGATCCTGTGGCTTGCAGGCGCAGCAACCACTTTCTTCACGCTATGGCAAACAATCAAGCAGATGGGGTGGCTGTGATGGAAACGGATACCAAGAAACGGATTGCAACCATCCTGCTGTCTGTGTCAGTCGGTGGTGCGGCAGGTATCGGAGCAAACGAGGCAATGCGTACCGTCGCTTATCAGGACGGTGGTGGAGTCTGGACGATTGGAAGGGGGCACACCCAAGGCGTAAAGAAGGGCGACCGCATTACCTATGCAGAAGGTGAGGCCATATTCCGTGATGACCTGAAGATCTACGAAGCTGGTGTCAGGAAGTACGTGAAGGTTCCACTGCATCAATATGAATTCGATGCCATGGTTGACCAGGCTTTCAATACGGGTGTCGGTGCGTTCGGTTCATCGACAATCGTCAAGATGCTGAACCAGAAGAAGTACCTGGAGGCCTGCGACCACCTGTTTGACTGGGTGTACATCAAAAAGAATTTCAGCAAGGGGCTTTTGAACCGTCGGTTAAAGACCTACAAGGAATGCACTGGCATCAATAAGCATTATGTTGCCTGGAGCGGGCAGTGATTATTTTATTGATGTCACAAATCTAACACAGTAATCGATTATGTCGTTTTCATAATGATATACTGGCCGAAAGTGCTTAAAGCAATTACAGAACGGACACAGATATTGTGCCAGCAATGGGGACTATATGAGCAACAATCCTGAACCTGTCGGTATTGAACTGTTTGCCGGATGCGGCGGTCTTGCTTTGGGTCTGGAACAGGCAGGCATTAAAGGCGTGGCGTTCGTTGAATTCAATCATGCCGCCTGTAATACGCTTCGGGCAAACCGCCCTGACTGGAATGTCATTGAGGATGATGTTCACAATATTGATTTTACCGATTATCGCGGAAAGGTTGATTTTGTGTCTGGCGGTGCTCCATGTCAAGCATTCTCCTATGCTGGCAAAAAGAAGGGGTTTGGTGACGTGCGTGGTACATTGTTTGCAGAGTTTGCCCGTTGCGTCCGGGAGGTTCATCCAAAAATGTTCATGTTCGAGAATGTGCGTGGTCTTTTAAGTCATGACAATGGGCGCACATTCCAGACGATTTACAACACATTTGTCAGTTTGGGGTATCAGGTTCAGCACAAAGTGCTTGATGCTTCATACTATGGCGTCGGGCAGAAGCGTGAGCGATTGATTATGATAGGAATCCGGAACGATTTGACCGACAGGATAAAGTTCAGCTATCCAGAGCCTGATATAGAGCAGACTGTTTTGCGCGACATATTGCAGAATGTCCCAGCAAGCCCCCATCAACCGTATAGTGACAGGAAGCAAAAAGTTATGGAACTTGTCCCTCCTGGCGGTTGTTGGGTAAATCTTCCAGCAGATATCGCAAAGGCTTATATGGGCAAGAGTTATTATTCGGGAGGAGGTCGTCGCGGCATGGCCAGACGGATTTCCTGGGACGAGCCATGCCTTACTCTCACGACATCACCATCCCAAAAACAGACAGAACGTTGCCATCCAGACGAGACTCGCCCATTTACTGTGCGTGAATATGCCAGGATTCAGGCGTTTCCGGATGAATGGGATTTTGTGGGTACAATCGGAGATCAGTATAAGCAGATTGGCAATGCTGTTCCCGTGGAGCTGGCTCGTCGTGTAGGGATTCAGATTGTGCGTGCACTTGAAACATGTTCGGAGTAAAGGATAGACAGTATGGAATGGGATATTGATTTCATTACTGAAGAACAGTTCAGGCAACATGTCAGCAATACAATTAAGCATTATGGCGATAAGCTGGCTCCCTATGACATTGACAAGTTCAACAGTAATATCATCGATCCTATCAAGATGATATTCGATAAAGCTGTCTATCGGGTCGATTGGCGAGAACTTATCTCAAACGAAATTTTCCGGCAACGCGACAAATCAAATTCCAACGAGATTGGATATTTCCATCAGCGGGTTTTTGAGTATATCAATCATTGTCAGGTTCCAGAAAACGGCCAAGAGGGTGGATGGGATGTCATTTACGACGTTCCAGAGGGCTTTGTAATCAATAGTGGAAATATCGTACACCGTATCTACGTCGAGATGAAGAACAAGCACAACACCATGAATTCTGCATCGTCTAGTAAGACGTATATGAAAATGCAGAATCAGCTGCTGGAAGAAGACGATTGTGCGTGTTTTCTTGTGGAAGCGATAGCAAAGCAATCGCAAAATATCGAATGGAAGACAACAATTGACAAGAGGCGAGTTGCACATGCCAGAATCCGCAGGGTCAGTATCGATAAATTTTACGAAATTGTGACTGGGAGACATGATGCGTTTTTGCAGATTTGCCTTGCGCTACCCAGGGTAGTGCAGGACGTGCTTTCAGGACAGAATTCTGATGTAGCCGCTCCCAATGATACAGTCTACGAACAGATGATGGAAACGGCTCGGAGATTCGAGAATTTGCCCGATGATGAGGCAATGATTATGTCGATGTATATATTGGGATTTGGTACATACAACGGGTTTAACATTTAACAGTCTTTTAACCAAAAACAGACGGCTACATGCCGTCTTTTTTTATCCGAAAAGCAAAAAAGCCATCGGACGGGCATCCGGTGGCTTTTTCTATTTCCAGTCATCCAAACCATGAAAGGAACATGAATGGATTTTAACATGAACCTGAAAGGGAAAATTGTGGAAGCACTCGAAAAAGCCCCTAAAGTCAGGACATTGTGTTACTGGATTCTGACACTTGTATTTCTTGGCTGGGTTGCAAAACCAATCATCCTGGAACTTATCGGGAGATGTTTATGAACATCTATTGGAAAGCAGGCATCGCCCTGGCATCCATTCTTGCTGCATTCATAGCAGGATGGACGGTCAACGGATACCGGATGCAGTCCAGGATAGATCAGATTGAACGTAAACATGCCGAGGAAACTGCTGAAGATTTCAAACGCATCCAGCAGGTCAACGCAAGTCTGATGGATCGCATAAGACAATCCGCAGAAGCCTATCAGGAAGCCGAACAGAAAAACGCCAAGGAAACCGCAAAACTGAAACAGGAACTCAAAAATGCACAGAAGAAGAATCCTCTGCCTGCTGACTGCCGCCTTGATGCTGACAGGCTGCGCATCATCCAGCAGGCCGTCAGCACCGCCAATCAACGTACCACCCATTGACTCAGCACTGGCAAAACCCTGCCCAGACATCCAAACACCCGATAGCACCGACATCGACCAATACCTCGACTGGACACTCGATCTGCTGGAGAAATATCGTATCTGTGCAGCCAGACATCAGGCTGTCGTACAGGCTTGGCCGAAGTGAAAAAAGACTGTGCTGAAATTGTGCTAATCGCTGTTTTGTATATGTTGGTTTCCCTTGGTGGATGGTGGTGTACACGATGCCTGCCAGCACCGCTAAGTTATTGATTTAAAACAAAAGTATTAACCCAAGTCTAGACTCATAATCCCTTGGTCGCAGGTTCAAGTCCTGCTGGGCCCACCACTAACACCTTGAAAACGCTCGCCTTTTTAGGCGGGCGTTTTCTATTGCAGTTTAGGATGTGGCGTAAACGCCTATTTTCCTTTCAGAATGAGTTGGTTAATGGCCTGTCCGCAATCAGAGGAAAGCAGACCAGCTTTACCAGCCTCCGACACCGCCACCGCCGGAGCCCCCACCTGATGAGCCAGAACTGGAAGACCCCGAGCTTGAGCTCGAACCCGAAGAACTCCATCCGCCAGATGAAGAAGAGGAGGACGAGGAAAAGCGCGTTTTGGTTTCCTGGCTCTTGGCAATTGCTTGGCTGATTGCATCTGTCGCAGAAACGGGAGCTTCTGTCATGGCAGCAAAGAGGCGGTTGCGTAGCTGTTCTTCGTAAAGGGCGCGTTGATGGGCGCTCCAAGTGGCGCTGGCTGCTCCCGTCATAGCAGCAGGTCGTTCAACCCAATCCGGCAGGTAGTTGAGCTTTGAGAGGATCGGGGCATAGCGTTTCTGCCAGGCATCGGCACAGTCGAGTGCAATGGCAAAGGGCAGGATGGCTTCGTATTGCTCGACACTGTCTTCCGGTGCATTGATAACTTCCAAACGGTGCTTTTCAGCTGTGTTGATATACATCTTGAGTCCTTCGACGGTGCACCATTCTTCGCGTCCGTCCTTATCCAGGACGGTGTTCCACTTCAGGGCAAAGAGTGTTGGTAGCAACCACAAGAGCCAGTAGAAGATGGTAAAGATCCAGTCAAATGAGAAAAGGAAGGCAAGGATGATAAATGCAACGGCAATCAGTGCCAGGATGATGCCACCAACGACAATCAAGGTGAGCTTTTCATCGCGGTAGATGTCCCATGCGAATTTGAGGACAATGACTAGGAACATGCCGCCACCGGCAAATATGCCAGGGAACCAGATCATATCAAAGTCTGACAGGTCGAGTAGGAGACCGGGATGCCAGATGCCGTCCAAGATGCATATTAGGGCAAAGCAGCCAAGGCCCAGCGCCCAGATTGGTGTGGCAAATTTCGTTTTGGTTTTGTCAAAGAGACGTGTCTTGTAGTAGTTGTACAGGTTGTTCCATGCGGAACTTAAGGTGTTGTGTGGGCGTTTTGATTTTGCACTTTCATAGCCCAGTATAATCTTGTCAACAGCTGAGAAGAGTGTATTGGCAATGGTGCCAGATAAAGTTTTTGCTGCTTTAGAAGAGCGCTTCTTTTTCTTTGAGCCAGGTTGGAGGGGCTCGTCCATATTGTCTTTATTGGCCCAGTTAAAGACCGTATGCTCTGGGTTGTTGCAGTTCATCCGGCAATAGCCCTTGATGGCAGTCCAGATGAGGTCGGCCTGCAGCATAAGCGGCGTGTATTTCTCTTTGTTGATAAAGGCGAATTTCCCAGGTGTCCAGTCATCAGGCGGTGTGAAGATTGGGTATGCGCCTGTTGGGCGGTGGTGCCAGAATTGGATGAGCCAGCCGATGATAAGAACAGCAACGACTACGCCAAGGACAATCAGTAAGGCTTCATTGCGGTGGTTGGAGAGCCAGCCGCGTTCAGGGATGGTGACGACACCCTTTGGCCAACCGACAACGACAGTAAAACCTTCTTTAGGGGCAAGGCGCCGTGTCGTTTCAAAAACCATGTTGCCTGTCATCCGGTAGTCTTCACCGCGTTCCCCAGATTTGCCGGTGTAGGCTTTTGTCAGGATGGGTTTGGTGCCGTCAGGTAGGGTTAAGCTGAATGTCGCTTTTTCAATTGGGAAAATGACATCAAGGCCAATGGCGTTGTAATAGATTTCATCGTGCTCATCCAGGGATCGGACGTGGCCGGTGGTTTTGTAGACAATCTCATAGGTGTGGATTCCGGGGGAGACGGTGGTCTTTGCACTGCCTAAGGCCATCCCGACCATCAGGCCTTTTTCCTGCGACTTGCAGTCAACGGGTTCGTCGTCCAGTTTGGTGGAGATGAGTTTGAAGCCAAAGTTGTAGACGCCATCTTCTCCGTCGCGCATCTTGATTGGATAGGTGCGGGTGATGCCGTGCCGGATTTTCACATTCTCAACATTGACGGTGATGCGCTCTGTTACGGTCATTGACGCATCTTTTTCAACAACGGCAGAGACATCATAGTCTAAGATGCGCTCCTTTCTTGCGCGTTCTTCCTTAAGGCGTGCCTGTTCTTTGGCATCAGGTTTGGGTTTGGTTTGCTGTTTTTTGGGGAGTGCATTCTTTGGCGTTTGGCCATCCTGGCTTATGGGGGATGCAGTGGGGGTGTTGTTTTCATCTGTCACCCATTGGAGTGTCTGCTTTTCACTGGACTCATCGTCTTCAGCAACCCATTTAAGGGTGGCTTCAGTTTTGGCGGGCTGTGGGCTGGTTGCTTTGTTTTGGTCAGCGTGGGCAGGGGAAAAAGCGAAAAGGGCAAAGAAAACCCATAGTATCCAGAAGCGGGTAAACCGGTTATCCCATTTTTTTGTCGGGTTTCCCATGGTATGGCCTTTCATCTGTTCGCCTGAAGGCATCTTATCCTTCACTTTTAAAGGACGTTTCCTGAGTACTTTACCGTTTTCGCTTCAGGTAGGCTTTCATGTCATCATCGTAGCCCCCGATATCTTCCGCCTCATAAACATAGCGCTGTGTCGTACCATCTGGTAGGGTCAGGCTGAAGTGCTCAGTATCAGGTACCTGTAACGTATAGGTTTGCGCTTCCTTTGCTTTTGCTCGTGTATCAGAAAGTACTGCCCTGTTGTAGTCGTAAACGTACGTCCGGATATAGCCGACTTTGACCTTACCAATCCCGTTTTGGTAGCTGGTGACGGTGCCGATTGTTACGGTTTTCTTCTCAATGGCGCCAGTCTGTTTTTCGAAGTCACCTTCGTAGGCGCGGCTTTCATGGACGACTTCAATATATGCCGTTTTCTTGCCTGGTTGTGGTCCATAGAAGACTGCCCACCGTTGGCTTGGAGCGGATGTCGGATCGCTTAAGATATAGTTGCCGTGTATATCTTGGTCGTAATAAACGCCAGTGTTGCTGACCAGGTTTTGGGGGGCAGCAAAAGCGAACGCCCCTGTTCCTGCCAGGCAAAATAACCCAACTATAAAGCTTCGCTTCAACATGATTCGCTCTCCAACAGATAATCGTTAGACAGAACGTTGTCCGCGTAGCCCCCCTTCAAAATCATAGACATAGGCGATTTCACTGTCTGGCTTTGGCCTGACTAAAACGGTATTGTGGGTATAGCTGTGCAGATAACCTTTTAAAGAAAACATTAACTGATTATTTTCGTCATAGGCTTCAACCGTATCTTCATTTTTCTGGATGACGCGTGCGATTGTCGGTTCCATTTAATGCTCCTTTGGTGTGAGTTCCCTCTCGGGAAATATACATGCGGTAGTCTGACTCCGCAAGGGGCTTTCCCCTCGGTTTTAGGTTTTAGTTACCGCAGATGAATCGGTCAGGTTGGTTATATTCTTTTTGCGCTGGATCATACGGCAGTTTGATGACTTGTGTTCTCATCGGTTTGCCCTTTTGTGTTCCTGAAACTGTGACTGTTAATGGGTAGTAGCCGTCCTGTGGTTGAGTCCCTTTGTCGACATCAACTACACATTTTAGGTTGTCATTTGTTTCTTCATCTTGGTAAGCATAAGCGACACTGACGGCACCGAGTTTCCTGAGATGTCCGCTATCAAGTCCATAGAGCGTAGCTAGTGTCGCACCGCCATCACTGCCGTGCTCCAAGCCAACCAGCATCCAGCCGTAATGCTCTGGCCCAAACTGCAGGAACCGGTTGAAGGGGTATTTGGCATCCGCGTCATGCCCGTACGTGTAGGTTATTACCTTCTTTTTGTCGACAATCCGGTAACCGTTTCGAGTTGGTTGATAGACAATCAAACTATGCAGTGTCGCGTCGCTGTAATCTGCTTTAATTGGGCCTGAGGCGCGCAGGTATATGGTTTCACAGACTTTATCAGATTGGGCATGGTCGTACCGCAACGTCAGGCAAGTCCCGTCAGTTTTCCAGCATTTTTTGGCGGCATCGTATTTAAACGTGTCATTCATGACGCGCCGGTTCATGGCTGAACGTGCTTCCTTGGTCAGTTCTGGCGGATCACCCGCATAGCTGATGGCAGGGAAGGCAAGCAGGCTGATGGTAAGGGTGGCAAGGGTTTTCTTCATGGTTGCTCCTTTCGGGTTGGCATCTACCTGTCGTAGAGCCAATACTGGCTGCGGATTGTACCGTTGATCCTGACCTCCATGACGCCGCTGGCATCCTTGGGTTGTCCTTTCTCTGGACAGCCGTAGAGCGCTATGTTGATGGCCGTGTTATGTATGGTGAAGTCGTACCCCCTGGCGCCCCGCATACAGGGTATATCAGTGGCACTTACAGGCCCCCATGCGGTTCCGTTTTCTATCGTCCAGTCAGGCTTTCCTTGGTCGAGCTTTTTCGGTTTGTTCCAGACTTGGTACGTATAGGCATCGCCTTCTGCAATGATTTTGATATGGTGTTTGCGGGTCTCCAAGATGGCACGGATGTCTTCATCCGAATCGGCGACGGCAAATGCCGGTACCAGGCAGAGGCCAAGAAGGAGTGGGGTGATGAATTTGCTCATGGTGCTGAGGGTCTGTTGAGTATGCTGTGATGATAACATGCCGTGCTACAATAGCTACCTTTGTTTTTTATCTTGGTCAGAGAGTCGTCCATGTTTAAAAAGGTCGTTTTCTTGTTTCTGGCAGCAGGCATTTTAGGCCTTTCGGGGTGTAAATCGTCTACTGCCGAATATGACAAGGTTAAAACGGTACAGCACCAGCTTCCAGGCAGGCCTGTTGAAGGGAATCCACAGCTCTTAGCGGATGAAAAGGCTTATCAGGAAGGTTTGGCGATGCGTGATACCGCGCGCGCCAAAGAGGCTGGTAAGCATGCTGAGCTTTCCAGGCTGGCTGATTATGAGCTCTTCTTTTCCAAGGTTGTGGGGCATGAACTGTCAGAAACTGCAACGCCCAAAATCCATAAGATGCTCAAACATGCTTTTAGGGTATCGAAGGAAATGATTCATGCAACGAAACGGCAGAATCCGCGTCAACGCCCGTTTGCGGTGCATCCCGAAGACAAGACCTGCCGCCCCGATTTGATTGCAAGGAGCAATCCAGACCGTAGTTATCCGTCTGGGCACTCTGGTGAAGCGTGGACAGTCGGATTGCTGCTTTCGAAGGTATTCCCCGAGAAATCAGAGGCTATCCTTGAGTTGGCAAAACGGGCAGGGGACAGCCGTTGGATCTGTGGTTATCACTGGGCAAGTGATGTGGAAGCGTCCCGTACGCTCGTGGAACGGACTGTGGCCGACTTGTTGACGGACGATTCTTTCCAGCGGAAGCTTGAGAAAGCCCAGAAAGAGGCAGCCCATCTTTAATTTGTCTACGCTTATCGGCATAGGTGTTTTAGGATGACTCCTTCTGTATGCCCTTTATTGGCTTTATGCCATGGCTGGTTGTATTTGCCGTCTGGTGTGTCCATGGTTTGCTTCCCGTAATTCTGGTATGGCTGGAAAATGGGATTCTTGATCCGTTTACGTTTGCAGTCGGCAACAGCCAGTGTTTCAATGTGGTAGTAGCCGGATGGCTCACCGCCTACCTGGACCATCTTGAACCATCCTTTGTGCTGGGCGACCTTGGTGCGGGCATTGTCGACATAGACATCCCATTGGATGCCATCGGGACTCACAGAGCCGAGTTTTTCCCAATTGACGTCGGCTGTGGCGGAAAGCGACGTCATGCCAAGTGCCATTATGGCGGCCATAAGCAGTTTCTTCATGCCAGTTCTCCTGATGCGTTTTTGTCAGTGGGATTGCCTGTTGGCAAAAAAGCAGTTTCGGCCATCTTACCAGAAATGCGGGCGGTGCTATTCGATTGTCGGCTGGGCAGGTATACTGACTAGGGCATGAAGCTTTCCTGTGTGGGCAAGTCTGAAGGTTTTTTTGTGAAGGAGGATACGTATGGAATTGAAAAGGTTTTTTGCATTGGGTGCGGTGTCCGCCGTGATACTGTCCCTGACAGCCTGTGGGGGTAAAAAGGAATCCCCCAAACCGGCTGACAGCCAGCCGCCAGCCGCTTCAGCATCGGCGCCTGCAGCCGATGGTCCTAAGCAGGTGGGCGATGATGTCAAAAAAATCGTTGCGAACGAATACAAGGACTTCGATGAGGCGAACCAGTGCTGGGTCGTTAAAAGTGGGGCTGATAAGTACTGCCTAGCACCCAACGGTAGCAAGCGTACCCTGTTTAAGGATGGCAATAAGACGAAGCTTGATTTTGTGGTCTTAGCCAGCAAGGGCAAACTCGTTGGCAGTGAACTGGTTGGGAAGTCCGATGGCGGTATCAGTGTCGTTGCCGTCGACAAGGACAACCAGGTTGTCGCCAAACTGCCATTTACAAAGGTTTGGCGAAACCCACAGAATGACCATGACAGCCATATGGTCATGGTCTTAAGTCTGGGTGAAGCGCAGGGTATCGCTGTGAACGAAACGGTTACGGTTGAGTGGCCGGTTGAGAAACCGGGGGAACACCATAATGACCTGCGCCGCGCAGCTTATGATGTTACCAAGGTCTTCTTGTTTGATGGCAGCAGCATTAAACCAGCGATGACGTTGCGTACGCGCTTTACAGACAGCCAGATTCCGTACCATATCTCGGCGCCGTTGATGACGAACGGCCCTGTTGATGAGGCAACAGGCATCAAGGGCTTCACCTTCAAGGCCAATGCCGGTCACAAGGCACAGGAATACAACGGCAGGACGTATGAGGCGAAGTACAATGCTGCGAAGAAGCAGTTTGACGTTCCGGCAGAACTGAGAAAAGCGATGAAGGAATGACCTTCAGCAGCGCCTGATGCCTAGCAAAAGCCGCCAGGATCTGTCAGTCCTGGCGGCTCTAAAATGTCAAAAGGGCTACGGCCTATTTGAATTGCCAGTTTTTCGGAAAGATGAATTCCCGTGACCACTGACCGTTCTGGAAAGTCCTGATTTCGCCCATAGCCCCTTCAGGGTGGCTGGGATCATCGCATATCCTACCCCGATAAAAGTCCAGGATGACATTGGCATCCCCGTCTTTGAAGTCAATGCGTTCAACAGCGCATTTGCCGTCCTCCCGGACGCCGTCTTCAGGCTCACCGTTTATCAAGAGCCTGTCGGCTTCTGGTGTGCCATAAGGCTTGGGTTTGTTCCAGAAAATAAGCATCTCACCATAGTCGACGTTTTTTGCGGTTGCTGAGCGGATATGCTGGGTCTGCGTCTGGAAGTCTTTGGCGGTGAGCATCTTGTGTCCTGGGACTTCAATGGCCTGAGCACCCAAAGCAAGCCCCATAAGTGCAACTGTCCCTAAAAGTTGGGCTCCGTGTTTTTTCATCAGTCAGTCTCCTTCGAAGAGCCAGTAACGCGCCTTTTCCTTGCCCTTTACGCGGACGACAAGTTCACCCAGGGCATCCGACGGGGCACCTTCAAAGCAGCTTTTGTTCCCCGTGACCACGTCAATGGTGGTTGTGCCTTTCCTGAACCGGAACGCGTATTTTTCCTTGCCGCCGCATGTTTTGGCCATGTTGACATAGGTGCCTTTGGGGATTTTCCAGGCAGGTGGCGGGGCATCGTCTTCATACGGACTGTTGGGCTTGTTCCAGACGCGGTAGGTATAACCGTCTTTGAGGATACGCCCTTTGTGGTTCGTGATGTCTACAATGACATGGTGGCTGTCAGTCTGGTAGCCGATGCTGGTGACATCGGCTAAAGCTTGAGAGCCGCCTCCTAAGGCGGCTACCATCAATGCCAGGGAAAGCCAAGGTTTCACTGCGGACATTTTCACCCTCTCATTATTTAATGATGGTAATCCGCTTCAATGGCCTTGCGTAACGCTTGCCGATCTTGCCCCTTAAGCGCGTGACCAAGTAGTTTTCAAAAGTCTCAACATCTACATAACCGATGCTTTGGAGATCCAACTTGCTGTCTTTGCCAATCAAGCCGCCATAATTGTCACCGCCCCACATGGCGATGAATTCAATGGTTGAGATGGTATAGGTAGCATTGGGATCAAAAGGTTTGCCGCCGATGCTGTTGATGGTGACGCGGCTACCGGGTTTGGCTGGTGCATAGAAGACCGAGTTCGGGTATTTTTCGCCGTTCTCGTACTTGACCTTTGTGTTGATTGTGTATTTCATGCCGGCAACATGTGGGAATGCACCCATCGCATCAGGTATGGTGCTCGTCGCTGCTTCCAGGATTTCCAGCAGTTTCTTCCCGGTGACTTTCACGACATACATCTGGTTGTTGTAGGGTTGGACAGCAACTAGGTCACCACGGGTAATCGGTCCTGCTTTGATGGACTCACGCAAACCACCGCCGTTACAGATGGCGATGTCAACCGGGCCTTTCAAGACATTGGCCTGGCGCGCTTGCCAGAGGTAGGCGTCTGCGCAGAAGTCACCCAAAGGCATTTCTTGGGTACGGACACCTGGGTCACGTACGCCACTTAAGGTAACGCTGCTCCTTCCCAGCTTCTGGCCCAGTTTATCCTGGACTTCCTTGTCTGCTTTGGCGATGAGTTCGGCGACCTTCAGGTCTTCCGCACTGTAGACACCAAACTGAACCATGTCTTCGACCCATTTGCCGTCTTTGTAGACAATCTTGCCGATGTTTTTCGTATAGTTGCCGGTCTCAACAAGCAGGGCGCCATTGATTTCCTTGTTCTTGATTTTGTGATCATGCCCGTCAATGAAGATGTCGATGCCTTTGACGTTTTCTAAGACATCTTCAGAACGGTTGCCGACACAGCCGTCTTCACTGCCCATGTGGCCTAAGCCGATGATGAGTTCTGCCCCGTCGGCTTTTAGTTTATCGACTTCGGCTTGGATGGTCTTGTAGAGTTCTTCCTTTTCAATGAATTTTAGGCCGTAGACGTTTTTTGGGGTGGTGCTGACCTGTGTTTCCGGGGTGGTCATGCCGATAATCCCAATCTTGCCGCTCTTACGGTTCAAGATGACGCTGGGTGGTACCAGTGTCTTACCAGTGGCTTCCACAAAAACGGTGGCAGAGACATAAGGGTATTTTGCTTCTTTGATCCGCTGTTCCAATACATCCTGCCCATAGTCGAATTCATGGTTGCCTAAGGTAGCGGCATTGTAGCCGGCAGCATTCATGAAGGTGATTGCTGCTTTCCCTTTGCTGAAGTTTACCAAGTTGTTGTCTTGGATGGCGTCGCCCGCATCTAAAAGGATGACGTCATAGCCTTGTTTTTTCAGGTCTTTTTTGAGTTGGCTGATGACGGCCATACCATTGGAGCCGTTTTCGTGCTTGTCAAAACCATGGGTGTCATTGGTGTGCAGGATGATGAGTTTGGAGAAGTCTGCGCAGAAAGCATTGCTGGCCATTGCCAGCGCAAGGCCAGTGCCCAGACAAAGGCTGCGGATGAGTTTTGTGAGTTTCATGATATGTCCTGATTTTTAAAACGGTCTCCTAATGGTTTTTCATGTTTTGCCAGTTTTTATCACATTGTCATTTTCTTTAGAGGCGCACGTCAACCTTTACCAGCCACCGACGCCACCGCCGCCTGAGCCACGTCCGGAAAAGCCGCCTGAGCCGCTACCACCCCGGAAGCCGCCGACGGACGAGAAAAGTGATCCCGTTTCCTGGCTATTGGCAATAGCAAGGTTGATGGCGTCATTGGCGCTTACCGGGACTTCGGAGACTGCCGAGAACATGCTGTTCCTTAAGGCGGCATCATAGCGCATATGCCAGCGCGCGTCGCGGACGATACCCTGTGCCACTGCCGGCCGCTCAAGCCAGCCCGGAACATAGTTGAGATGCTCCAGGATGGGCGCATAGCGCCTCTGCCAGGCATCAACACAGCCCAAGGCAATGGCAAACGGTAGGATGGCCTCATAATGCTCGACACTCGTGTCGGGTGAATTGATGATGTCCAATCGGTGTTTTTCAGCTGTGTTGATATACATCTTCAGACCTTCGACGGTCTGCATTTCCTTGACGCCCGCTTCATTGGGGATGGCGTGCCATTTCATGCCAAACAGCGCAGGCATTAGCCACAGTAGCCAGTAAAAGAGGGTAAAGAACCAGTCGTACGAGAATAAAAGCCACAATGCCCCTAGGGCAATCAGTGCCAGGAAACCATAACCGATACAGACAAAGATGCGCTTGACGGGGCGGAACCGGTAAATTGTCCACCGGTAGATTGCCCACATGATGCAGAACATACCGCCGCCGCAGATGATGCCCGGTACCCACAGCATTTCTAAGAGGGTCATATTGCCTTCCAAGCCAGGCTGCCAGATGTGGTCCAAAACCAGGTATAGCAACAGGTAGCCGACAGCCAAAGCTGTCACCGGTGTCCAGATCTGGTAGTTGTTCAGGTCTTTGATCCGGGTCTTATAGTACTTGTACAGGTTGTTCCAGGCTGCGGTAAGCGATGTGTGTGGCCGCTTGGGTCTGCCACTTTCAAAGCCCAAGACAACTTGGTCATCCTTGGAGAAGATAGTGTTGGCGACTTTCCCTGGTAGATCGTCTGCATCTTTGGCGGCACGCTTTACATTCCTGCGTTTGGGGGCATCTGTAGGAGGAGGACCGCCCGCCCAGTTGAATACGGTCTGTTCAGGATTTCGGGTATCCATCTTGCAATAGCCCTTGATTGCGCACCAGACAAGGTCAGCCTGCAGCATCAAGGGGGAGAAGGTCTTGCTATCGGCGTGTGCTGCCTTGCCTGGGGTTAGATCGTCTGGGGGCGTGAAGATTGGATAGACCGGTGGGGTTTTTCCCGCAAAACGCCAATAGTAACCGATGATGAGGATGATGGCGACAACGGCCAGGATGCCAATCAGGACAATTTCCCGGTGTGTCTCGATCCAGGCCCGTTCAGGTACGGTGACCACTCCTTTGGGCCAGCCGACAACGACGGTAAAGGCTTCATGTGGCCAGAGTTTGCGGGTCGTCTCAAAGGACATCGGGCCTGTCATCTTGTAGTCTTCGCCCTGGCTGCCTGTGCGCCCGGTGAACGCTTTAGTGAGGATCGGCTGGGTATTGTCAGGCAGTGTCAGGGTAAAGGTCGCTTTTTCAACCGGAAAGCCTACATCTGAGCCGACGGCGTTGTAGTAGATTTCATCGTGTTCATCAAGTTGCCTGACGTGCCCAGTTGTTCTGTAGACAATCTCATAGGTGTGTTCACCCGGAGGGACGGTTTTGTCCGCATCACCTAAGGCCATGCCGACCATTACTCCCTTCTGCTGTGTCTTGCAGGGCACTTCCTTGCCATCAAGCTTGGTGGATAAGAGTTCAAAGCCAAACCGGTAGACACCGTCTTCACCGTCGCGCATCCGGATTGGATAGGTTCTCGTGATACCGTGCTTGATCTTGCGGTTTTCAACATGGACGGTAAGCCGCTCAGTGACGGTCATTGAGGAATCCTTGGCAATGGCCGCCGCGATGTCATAGTGGATGATGCGCTCAGTGCGTTTGGCTTTCTGGGCGCGCTCGGCTTCGCGTTCCTTGGCTGTTTTAAACTGCCTGTTCGGATAAATCTTTTTGAGGGCTTGGATATCAGCTTCATCCGTCACCCATTTCGATGAAGAGGCTTTTCCCTGGGGGACGTCAGAAAATGCCGGGAGGGCAAAGCAGGTCAAAAGGATGAGGCAAAAGCTGAGCCAGGCGCTTTTCCATGTTTTCTTGAATGGTTCCATGGCCAACCTTTCGCAGTTATTGGCCGTTTGCGGTCAGCTTAGCGCCACAGTTGGGACACGTGGTCTGGTTGTCCGCAATCGCACTGTTGCAGAACTGGCATTTGCGGTTTGGTTTGAAGAAGTCGACAACAGGGGTTGCCTGTTGGTTGGCTTTTTCCAGTTCAAAGAATTCGGCCTTTTTGTAGCCCCGGGTGCCAGCGACAATGCTGGAAGGGAACATCTCAATCTTGTTGTTGAATTCGCGCACGCAGCCGTTGTAATAACGGCGGGCTTTCTGGAGGTCGTCTTCCAGTTCAGTGAGTGATTCCTGGAGCTGTAAGACATTCTGGTTGGTTTTCAGTTCGGGGTAGTTCTCCATGATGGCAAATAGTTTGCCGATGCAGTCCGACAGTTGTGATTCTGCAGCAGCGGTCTGCTGGATGCCACGCACAGAAGAGGCTTGGGAGCGCAGGTTGGCAATCTGGGTTAAAAGGTCGTTCTCATGGAGCATGCGTCCCTTGACGGCATTGACCAAGTTGGTGACTAGGTCGTGGCGGCGCTTGAGCTGGACATCCATGCCGCTCCAGGCTTCATCTTTGTAATTCCTAAGCCTGATAAGCGTGTTGCCGACAGTGATATACCAGATGATGGCAATGAGGACGATGACTGCAATGATGCCACCGATGACGGTCGTGTTCATTTCTGTGCCTCCAGAAGGTGCTTGGCTGTGTATCTTCTCAATATTACACGTTTCGGCTTTGTTAAGTGTGCGATTGGCTTTCAGTTTAACCGCTGATGGACGTCATTCCCCCATCAGCTTGCGGTATTCAGTGGGGACATCGTACTGGTGCTTGGCCTTGTTGTATGCCACCTTGAACATTTTTTCTTCCAGGGGATTACCCTTGAGCTTTCCGGTGACAGTCAGGGTAAAGGGCCGGTAACCTGCGGCATTGACCTCATCCGGCGTCACCTTGGTGTTTAATTGGGTTACTTCAGGTTGGTTTGCTTGGTTTGTATAGGCGACGCGGATATCCATCAGCGGGTGGAACGTCTTGCCGTCTGAGCCAAAAACCTTGAGTTTCTGGATTTCTTCGGTGCCGTCCTTTTTGGCGGTATCGTATGCGTAAAGCCCTTCGATTTCATTGCCCAAGAGCATCGGTTTCAACTGATGCTCGACACTGCCCTTGTCCCAGGTTTTGGCATAGGGGAGCTTGGAGACAATGGTGTTGTTTTCTGGGTTGATCAGGAAAATTCCCACACCACCTTCAGCAGAGGCGTCCGGCACACCACCTGCCATCTTGCCTTTGCTTTCTAAGATGGCTAGGGTGAGCTTGGTCTTGCCGCCGTTCGTGAATGTTTCGGAAACTCGGTTGGTCGCCATACAGTAGTCCCCATCACGTGTCTTGGCGATGAAGCAGCCGTTTTTCTCATCATAGGTGCCATAAGCGGCTGTCAGTGTATTCTTTGTGGCGTCATCAATGGTGACATCCTTAGAAACCGGTGCGGCAACGGGTTTGTCAGCCGGTTTGGGGGCTTTTTTCTTCTTGCCGCAGGCAGCCATGGCAATAGCCAGTAGGGGGATAAGGGCAAAGGTTATGGTTTTCCTGGTGTTCATGGCGGTTTTTCAGGTCAGGAAAGTTGAACAGGGGCTCTGCGATATACGTTACACGAATAGGCAGACGAAGGCAATGTTTTGCCCGTTCCCGTTTTTTCTCTTGTGCCTTACAATGGAAAAGGCGTGTTTTTCATGGAGGGTCGATTTATGAAGCGTTTCCTTTTAACAGCCTTGATTTCAAGCCTTTGTCTGACGGTATCACCAGCCAATGCTGAAGCCCGATACCAAGCAGCACCACCAACGGCGACCAGCCAGGAAGTCCCACCCTTGGTCGAGCGTTTCCCAGGTGTGGACCCCAATAAATACCGCGTCCCTGTCTATAAGGGGCGTTTTGCCAGAGATATCGCTGACAAGCACCATGGGTACAGGACGCGCCTGCGGCAGGCGTTGAAGGGTGGTGAAGTGAATTTCGGCGGCCATTACATCCTGATGATGCCTGGTTGTGGGACGGCGTGTCTGAATCCGATGGTGCTCGATGTGAAGACTGGGAAAATCTATGATGTAGCCCTTGCGCCTTTCACTGGTATCATGTCCCAAGGGGATAACCCGGTTTGGTCGGACATGGACTTCCACTACAGTCCTGACAGTACACTCCTTTATTTTTCTGGCGCGATGGGTGAGGACGGGGACAGCGGCTCTTTTGCCCTGGCCTTTAAAAATGGCGCATTCCAGGTTGTCGGGTATTCCAAAGTCGTGAAGTACAACCAGGAGTAACGGGCTAGGCCCTTTTCTTCCGCCTGGAGAGCTTGGTGAGCTCAGGTGTTTTCAAATGCTTGGGCACCAGGCTGATGGCTTTTCCTGTGGCAACGACGGCGGTGTGGCATAGGTCAGCGGTTACCAAGAGTTCTGGGACGTAGGCGAGCATCAAGCCGTTTTTTTGGATGGCTTGCTGGCACAGTGGTGCATCCCTGAATTCGTCAGGGACAAAGGGCAGTGCATCTGGTGACGATTCGATGGCTTTCAGGCAGAGTTCATAGCTCATGAATTCGTCAGGGACATACTGTAATGCGGTGCCCGATTGGCTGACGGCGGCGTAGCATAGTACGGCGTCAATCCCTTTCTTTGGCACAGACTGCAAGGCGTGCCCGTTGATGGCAACCGCCATTTCACAGAGTTCGGCAGTGCGCATTTTCAAAGGGATTGCTTCAAGGAGCATCGGGCGCTTCCTGATAGCAATCCGGCACAGGCTTTCTGTCAGCTGTTCTTTGGGGACAAAGGCGATTGCCTCAGGTGAAACCAATACAGCTGTCGTGCAGCAGACGGGATTGCGGCGTTTTTCCGGTACATATTGGAGGGCTAGGCCATCTAGTTCCACAGCCAGTTGGCAGAGTTTGTCTGTCCTGAGCTTTTTGGGGATATAGGCAAGCGATAGGGGATTTTGTGTTACGGCTAGTTTAGCCACTTTGGATGAAATCACCTTTTTAGGCAGGTCGTTTAAGACATCCGGGTTTTGTGCAATGGCCCTCATCACGTGCTCAGCGGTCATCCAATTGGATGGTACAAAACGGATGGCTTGCGGATCAGCATCAACTGCCTGCTGGCAAAGGGCTTCGGTTAAGGCAGCCTTTGGCACAAAAGCCAACGCATCGGGGTTGTCTTCAACAGCAGCTTGGCAGATGGCGGGTGTCTTGAGCTTATCTGGTACAAGGCGCAGGTTCAGGCCATTGCCTTTCACGGCGATATCACAGACCAATGGTGTCAAAAGTGTCGGTGGTACATTCGCAATCGCATCAGGGGATTGTTTGACGGCTTCAATGAAAAGCGCTTCGCTCATCATCAGGGTAGGTACGGCCTTTAAGGCAGCGGCATCATGTTTGACGGCAGCTAGGCAACGGTCTGGTGTCTTTGCCGCTTCAGGCAGGTAGGTAAAGATGTCGGGATGTTCATCCATGATACCGTCATAAAAGGCATCTGTTAGGACGTTCCGTGGCAGTCTTGCGACGAGCTCGGGCGCTAATGAGGCGGCTTGTATGTACAGATCAAGCGGTGTTTCTCCAATGGGCATCGACAGGATACTTTCGGGGTTTTCTGCAATCTGTTGCATGCGGGGATCAGACATTGCGCCACGTGCTTTGGCGTTCTTATTTGTTGCCATGAAACGGTACTCCTTCCATCAAGGACTGTCGATTATTAGCTACATCATGTGCAATAGGCGATGATGCATCAACCATACCAAAACAGAAAGGATAGCATAGAAGATGGACTTGTCCTATCGGGTAGGAGTTTGCCATAATACAAAATTATGGTTTTTGGGGTGGGTGGCGTGCCACAGATGGAAACAGCAAAGACGGGACTGACAGAAGAAGCGATGGAGGACGCTTTGGCAGGCGTGCCTGATGTGGTCTTTTTACTCATTGGTGACATTTACTATACCGTCTGCTGTGATGCGTTTGAATTCCATGCCGTCCCTGAAAAAAAACGTGCCAGGGCAATTGATGTGCACCTGAAGTCCGTGCGTGAGCATCCGGGACGACCTTTTTTGGTTGGTCGCGAGATGACAAGGCCGGAACAGGGGCGCTCGTTTGATTCACGCGGCAGTGCCATAGTCTCTGCCTTGGAGCAGGCACTGGTCGAAGGCAAGCGGCGTGATAAAGACCGGAAGGTCTTTGATATCCGGTTGATTGCCTATACACCGTTGGATGCCCAGCAGGATCCGTTTGCCTATTATGCGAAGCCGGATGAGCGCGAGTTGTTTGGTGTACTCTATGACCGTGGACTGATCCGTTTTGAGGGGAACCGGATTGCTGCTGTCACCCAAAGGCTGTTGGAGCCTTTGCGTACCTGTGTAGCGGACAGGATGAAGGTGGTTGAGCAGGCGGACTATGGTTGGGAAGATGTCTTTTCCCCAGAACTCAATGAGGCGGTTTTCCGCTTCTGGCAGGAATCCCTAGCGCTTTAAGTGCAGCTGCCAAACATGTATGGAGAATGAGATGGAAAAAAGGATAGCAGGTTTACTGTTGGCTCTCGGATGTGTGTCTGTTGCCGTGCCTGCCAGCGCGCAAGAGGGCGAATGGCTGCCAGTGCGCCACGAAGGGAAGACGTCTTACTTCATCCATACGAGTGACTTTAAGGTCTCTGACGATGGGATGAAAAATACGACTAGTCATATCTGGATGCGCATTGAAGAGGGTAACGACATCAGTGTATTGCGTGCCTATAGTGACTGTAAGGGGGAGACCGTTCTCGTCGAAGACAAGTATACCAATGGCGAACAGGTCAAAGCACCGGGGCGCTTGACCATCGAACCAGGCAACCTCGCAGAGAAAATCAATCGTGCCATCTGTACCGATATGAATTTCGGTGATTGATGAAAAAGTTCATCCTGGCGTTTGCCGCGCTTAGTCTTCTTGCGGGCTGTGATGGCTCGAAACTTTCAGGTTCGCCATCTCTTGCTGAGAGGGACTGGACTGCGATTGATGAATCTCCATTTGGTGCGACATTTGCCGATAAAGGTAGTGTTGACGCATCAGCTCACCAGGGCATATTCAAAGTTTTCCTGCCTGTTTCCGGCAATGGCGCACGGGGCTATACCATCATCAAGCAAGTCCAGGCAGACTGTGTGGGCCGCACATTGCAGACGCTAAAGTCCGAAGTCTCAGGTCCTGATGGGGATGACTTTGGCGCATTGCCGGAATTGGGCAGTCAGCCGGTGAGGGTAAAGACGTCCGATGCCGTTATTTTCGACCACCTCTGTGGGGGTGGTTCACAGCGCAGGGGGTAATCCCAAGTCAGGTGTTGGCTTAATCTTCCGGCAGCCCAGCGCACTTGTACAGATCCACAAAATGGTGTGTGGGGCCGTAGCCTTTCCCCAATGTAATGCCATGGGCAATGGCCTTGGTCACATAATCCTTGGCCTGCCGTGCGGCTTCTTCTATGGTGAGGCCTTTAGCCAGGTTGGCCGCTAGGGCGCTTGATAAAGTGCAGCCTGTCCCGTGGGTGTTGGGCGTGTCAATCCGTGTACCGGTAAGCCAGATGCCTTTTGTCCCATCGAAGAGGTAGTCATTGGATTCATTACTGCTCAAACGGCTGCCTTTGACCATTACTTTTTTGGCGCCCAGTCCAACGATGTGCTTGGCTGCTGCGACCATGTCTTTTTCCGTGTGGATGGCAAAGCCACAGATGGCCTCTGCTTCCGGCAGGTTGGGTGTGACAAGTGTGGCTAACGGCAACAGTTCCCTGACCAAGGTGTCGCAGGCGTCTTGCTGCAGCAGCGGCGAGCCGCTTTTGGAGACCATTACAGGATCAACGACGACGATGGTGGGTTTCCACTTCCTTAGGCTTTCAGCAATCGCGCAGATACTGGGGCTCCTGGAAATCATCCCGATTTTGACGGCATCCACATGGATGTCGCTGAAGACGGCATCAATCTGGGCAGAAATCATTTCAGGTGTGATGTCTTGGATCAGTGTGACACCGCAGGTGTTTTGCGCAGTGACAGCTGTGATGACACTCATGCCGAAGGTACCGTGTGCGGCAAATGTCTTCAGGTCGGCTTGGATGCCGGCACCGCCGCTGGAGTCCGATCCGGCAATTGTCAGGAGGTGTTTCATGTTTTTTGGGAGTCTTTTCAGTTAATGACGTAGAGGGCGGCCGGGATTGCCAAGAAGGAGGCGATGTACACCAAAAAGCCCAGGCAGAAGTGGCGGGCCCGCCGTTCAGGGAGTTTCCTTGCGCAGATAAACGCGATAATCAGGTAGATGATCATCAGGACAAGCCAGATGATGATGGCGAAAAGGAAAAAGGCAAGGGGAGACGGGTGTCCCGGGTGTGTCGCTAGGTATTTCCTACTGGATTCAATGGTGATCCAGAGACCACCGCCGACGGCCAGAGCAAACGAGACGAGTCCTGAGATGATGGCGATCAGGTAATACTTGAACGTCGTCATGTCTGCTGTCTTTCAGGGTATCTGTCCTGTTGCGTTTTAAGGGGAAGGGCTGTGCCTTCCCCAGATAGGTGATTTCGCCTAGCCTAGGCGTTTGGCAACTTCATCCCAGTTGACGATAGCCCAGAGTGAGCCAACGTATTTTGCCCGGGCGTTACGGTAGTCGATATAGTAGGCGTGCTCCCAGACATCGAATGTCAGCAGCGGGACATTGTCACCTGTAATCGGGGTGGCGGCATTCGACGTGTTGACGATATCCAGCGAGCCGTCCGGTTTCTTGACGAGCCATGTCCAGCCAGAGCCGAAGTTGCTGGTGCAAGAAGCGGTGAAAGCTTCTTTGAATGCATCAAAAGAGCCCCATTTCGTTTCAATGGCAGCTAAGAGTTTGCCTTCAGGTTTGCCTTTGCCGTTTGGGGTCAACCCATTCCAGTAGAACGTATGGTTGTAGACTTGGGCAGCGTTGTTGAAAATTCCCCCCGAAGCTTTTTTGATGATGGCTTCCAAGGGCAGGCTTTCGTATTCCGTGCCAGCGATCAGGCGGTTTAAGGTATCCACATAGGATTTATGGTGTTTGCCATAATGGTAGCTGATGGTTTCCGATGAAATGGTCGGTGCCAGCGCATCTTCAGCATAGGGCAGTGGTGGGAGTGTGTGTGCCATGTCTTTTCCTCCTTTTGAAGGGATTGTTTTAGGAAGCGGATCCTTAAAGCCCGCTTTGTCAAAAGCATAGCATGGATTGGGAAATGCCGCACAAGACAGCAAAAAACCCGCACAGGATAGTGCGGGTCTGGATAACGCCTGGAATTAATAGTAATAACGGCGTGGCGGTGGGCCATAGCGGCGTGGGCCATAATAACCACGGTAATAACCAGGACGTGGGCCTGGGCGATAGTAACCAGGAGGTGGACCGTAATGACGGCGGTAGCCTGGAGGAGGTCCGTAATAACGGTGGTAACTTGGGCCACCATAATAGCGTGGTGGAGGTGCAGCGGATGCTGCGCCGACTACGGCAAATGCCAGTAGACCTACTAACAGTTTTTTCATATCCGTCTCCTTTTCAGAAACTTAAGCGTTGGCTGATACTGAAAGGTTTCTCCTGCGGAGTCCTAATCAGGGTAATTCACTTTTCAGTACTGTTATCTTATTGCAAGAGGAGACAGAGTTCAAGGGCTGCAATCAAGCTGTTACACTTGTTGCACTTTGTCATACTTTGAACGATAAAAAACCCCGGGGGATTCCCGGGGTTTTGTGCCAGAGAGAGTATCAACGCAGGTTGGTACCGCAGTATGGGCAGTAACGTGCGTCGGTGCTGCCGATATGGTGGCCGCAGGCTTCGTTCGGGCACATCTGTGGGATTGGCCCCAATTCAACCAGGAGTTCACCTTCACGGACAGGAACCATCTTCTTGTTGGCCTTGAAGTCAGCGGTCTTAAGCACGCGTTTGACGATACCGTCGCAAGGAGCCAAGACAGCTTTTTCCTGTTTCATGATGGATACGTTGAAGACTTCGGAACCCTTCTTGACGATATCACCTGGCTGTACGTACATCACCCACAGGTCACCGGCACTTGGTGCTGCAATCTGGTAGATGTCGTTCCTGTCAGCCATCGTGATACCCTTCATGCTCTGGCCGCCGCCTTGGCCTAACTGGACGGCAGACGTCATGAATTCGGAATCCAGGATGTAACGGACTGTGCAGCGTCCGGAATCATTCGGACGGGAGATCGAGATGATCTGCAGCTGGTGCGGCTTGCCTTCCGAATCACGGAACATGAGGGTTTCTCCAACCTGCATCCCTTCAAACCAGATGTGCAGTGGCAGGCAGTTCGGGTCACCAAACTGTGCCTGGAACTGGATGGTCTTTAAGGCGTCGCCAGGGAAGTTCAGGTACATCACGAATTCTTCCGGCGTCGGTTCGCGTTTCAGGAGCCGCGTGCATTCGTCCTTCAGGGCTGCCATGTTGGCAGCCGGCAGGGCTTCAATCGGCGAGACTTCGGTACGGCGGGCAATCGCATCTTTCCAGTTCGTACCGAATGCGCTTTCATAAACCCAGTCTGGTGGGAAGCCTAAAGGCATGCGGCCAAAGCGTCCCTGGAGCAGGTTGCGGAAGGCGTCGTTACAGTCGCGGTAGATGATCAACCGGTCTTTCTTCAGGTCTTCAGAGAGCCTGTCTTCTGGGATCGTGTTGACCGCTTCCAAGACTTCCAACAAGTGGCGGACTTCTGCATCGCCTCCGCGGCGGTGGGCGCCGGTCACAGCCAGGAATGAGGTGTTCCAGGTAATCTGGCTGCCTGGGGTCACGTCATGATAACGGACAATCTTACGGGTCTGTTCAAGGAAGCGCAGCATGAATGGCAGCAGGTGGATATGCCCCTGCTTCATTGCACCTTCCTGGGAAGAAGATGTTGCACCGCCTGGCATACCGTGGCGGACGACATCATAGTCGACGCCCTGGAAGTAAGGTGCGCAGTAACGGTCGAAGTAAGGCATGATCTGCTTGCAGACGAAGTTCGCGTCGCGGATTGCATCTTTGTCCAAGTTGGTCTTCAGTCCTAGTTCATCTTCCATGTAGGCAACGAGCGACTGGATGTCACCCTGGCCATAGCTTCTGACAGATGAACCTAATGCTGCGTCAACGATGTGGCACCCTGCCTTAGCGGCTGCAGCGCATGCTGGCAGGTAAAGGCCGTCGGTGACATGGCGGTGGTAATGCAAGACAAGTTCTGGCCATTCTTTCCTCAAGGCCGTGACCAGCTGGGTCATGAACTGTGGTGGCATGACGCCGCCCATGTCTTTCAGACCCAGGATGAAGTGGCGGGCTGCTTCATGTTCACCGACGCCCATCAAACGGGCAATCATATGGATGATGTGTTCGGTGACACCCATGTAATGCTTGACATCAAAGCCCTTGGCGTTGGACATGGAAAGTGCCGGTTCAAACACACAGTCCTTGCGGTTCAAGACGACTTCAGCAAACGGCAGCATGTTTTCAACATGGTTTAGGAAGTCGAAGCTGCGGACGATCTGGTAGTTGTCGCAGACCATTTCACCCGTTGCGTGCATGACGTTGCGAGGCTGTGGCTGGTAGCCCAAGGTGTTGGTTGAGCGGACCAAGAGCTGCTTCAATGTCTTCGGTGCAAAACGGTTCCATTCTTTGGCTTCCGTGAATGGGTACGTCATGTTGGCGAGCATATCGACGTGGAAATGCGCACCACCGCCGTTTTCAATGGAGAAGAGGTTGATGTTGTCCAGGTAAGGGCCTAAGAGCCTGTCTTCTGCCAGGCGTAGGCGGTTACCGGAGTTGGACTGGGTCTGGTCACGCGTTGTCGTATCCGTAAAGTGGATGTAATCGGTATCGCGGATGAAGTCGAGCAACGCTTCGCGGTCACCATGTGGGTATGGGTTTGGACGGCGGCGCGTTTCAGACGGGATTTCCGGCAGGACCGGTGTGAAAGCAGAAAGCCTTGGGGTGTCCGGTGAACGGTATTCACCCAGCTGGACATATGGGTTGTAGCCCTTGGCTGAGATTTCGGCAACCAGTTTGGCCAAGCGTTCTTCTTCAGGTGCTAAATCTTCATACTGGAAGAGTTCTGGGTGGTCCTGGACAAAGTGGGTCGTGATGTCGCCTGTCCTGAACTGTGGGGCCTTGATGACCTGGCGGTAGAACGGGATTGTCGTGTGGACACCACCGATGATGTATTCACCCAAGGCACGGTCCATGATGCCTAAGGATTTTTCCCAATCGTTTGCATAGGCGATCAACAAGGCGCCTGCAGAGTCATAGTTGGCAGGGAATTCATAACCAGCGCTGATGTTGGAGTCCAAACGCACACCTGGACCGCCTGGGGAAACGTAACGGGTAATCTGGCCGGAGTTTGGTGCAAAGTTTTCCTGTGGGTTTTCCAGGTTGATACGGACCTGCAATGCAGCGAACGCAGGTTTCAGGGTGTCTTCCTTGTAGCGCAGTTCAGAGCCGAATGCGACGGCAATCTGTTCTTCAACCAGGTCAATCCCGTAGCGGCTTTCGGTAATGCCATGTTCAACCTGCAGACGGGTGTTGACTTCAATCATGTAGGCTGTGCTGTCTGGCAGGACCAGGAATTCGACGGTTGCCAGGGAATAGTAACCGGTTGCAGCAACGAGGCGGCGTGCATAGTCTTTGAGCTGTTCACGCAGCTGTGGGGTGACGCCTTTCCAAGGGGAAGGGGTGATTTCAATCAGTTTCTGGTTGTTACGCTGGACGGTACAGTCGCGTTCATCGAAAGCAAAGACATTGCCGTAACGGTCAGCCAAGACCTGGATTTCAATGTGATGGACGTCTGCCAGGAATTTTTCAACAAAAAGCCGTGGGTTGCCGAAAGACGCCTGGGCCATTGTGGAGGCTTTGAAGAATGCATCGTCCAGTTCCGCTTCGTTGAAAATCGCAAAAATACCACGGCCACCGCCACCGCCTTCTGCCTTGAGCATGATCGGTAGTCCGATTTCACGGATGATTTCGCGGGCAGTCTTTAGGTCAACAGCACCGTCTGAGCCTGGGACAACAGGGATGCCTAATGATTTGGCAACCTTACGTGCTTCCACCTTGTTGCCCAGCTGGTTCATGGCCGATTCAGAAGCACCGATGAAGGTGATGTCAGCCTTTTCGCAGACTGCTGGGAAACGGCTGTCTTCGGAAGCGAAGCCCCAGCCTGGATGGATACCGATGATGCCTTGCTGCTGGGCTTTTTCGACGATGCAGTCGATGTCAAGGTAAGCTCTTGGGTCAGGTCCCAAAAGCAGCAGTTCGTGGGCGGCAGCTGCTGCTGGCGCGGTACGGTCAATGTCCGTCGCCGTCATGACTGCAACCGCATCAAAGCGTTCACGGATGGAACGGCAGATGCGGCGTGCGGTGATCCCGCGGTTTGCCACGAGGATCTTCTTGCCCTTTAGGTAGTTTTGTACGTCTTTAAAGGTTTTGTTCGCCATTGCTTTCTTTCCTTAACCTGCCAGCCTCAGCCGCAGGACACGATGCTCCCCCGCAAAAAAGATTGCCGGGTGCCGTCTGTTTCAAGAATCAATTCCCCTGATGGCCCAACATCAACCAAGATGCCGGACACCTGTTTTTCACCGTCCGCTAAGGTGACGGGTTGGCCATGCCATAGCAGACGCTGGGTCGCTGTGGGTTTCCATGCACACAATTGCCCAATAGTAGAAGTATAAGATGAATAGATGTTCTTTAAAAGGAGATTCCAGAGATTCTCGACAGTTGGTTGTGTAAGGCCATACACTGTTGCTGCCTGCGACAGTGTCCCTGCGGGAAGTGTTGCACCATCGCGAAGGATACTTACGTCCGGGCAGTGGGCGATGTTCATCCCGATACCGGCTATGACAATACCTCCGCGTTCTTCGAGCAGGATGCCGCAGATTTTGCTTGGACCGTTTTCAAAAAGTAGTGCAATGTCATTGGGCCATTTCAGGAAAGCAGGGTAGCCTGCTTTGTTGAGGGCATCGGCAATCCAGGCACCAACGGCAACGGCAGACTCTGTGCCTAAAAAGGGGGGCGTGCTGGGCAGCCGTAGGGCGGCATAGAGGTTGCCTTCAGGAGAGTGCCAGTTTCGGTGGTATTGCCCGCGCCCTGCGGTCTGTGCAGCGGCCAGAATGCTGTCAAAGACGTTCAGCTGTCCTGATGCTACGGCTTCCCATGCGGTGTCCAAGACGGATGGGACGGTGCCTGTATGGTGGATTTCCAGCACTGCCGCCTCACTGGAAGGTGACACAGTTGCAGGTGCCATCCGGTTTATAGGTCGGTGTGCCGTCGAGGTAGTAGACGTCTTTCCGGCCAGGCTGTGCTTCGAGGATGATGTGGTAGGCCTTATGGGCACGCCTGCCGCGTCGGCAGACGATAAGAATCGGTCCTTCCGGTAAGGAAGCGATTCGGTCAGCTAACGTGTCGACGGGGATGTTGATGGCGCCTTTTAAGTGGCACTGGGCATATTCTTCCGGGGTGCGCACATCCAGGATGTTCAATTTTTTCCCCATGTCTTTGATTAGCTGGTTGGCCTTGTCCCCATTCAAGGTGCCTTCATGCTGGTGACGGGCTTCCTGGCAGCCGCTAAGGCAGAAAAGCATTAACACCAACAGCGGGATGGTGAGGAACCGTCTGGAAAGGTCAGTGAAGGGCATGGTTTGGGGCGTTAATCCTGAAACCTGAGAATTCTCACTTTTTTTTTGCGGGTGCGCAAGAGGGATGTGACAAATTGGTTGGCCTGTCATGTTAGTTTGGTAAAACCGCCCTAAGTGACAGGCTTTGCATATGCAAGTTAGTACCTATGAATGACGGGGTATCTATACAGTTGTCAGTTGTGTGGTGGTTGTTTTTTCTCCGAGCACAGCCATCATTTCCGCTTCTTATTATTCTTGAACAGCTCTGAATCAAAAAAAGTCTGTGGCGAGATGCTAAGGCCATCCCAAATCCTACTCAGTGCTGTAATTGAGATATTGCGTCGTCCATTTTCAACACTGACGATGTATGTGCGGTGCAAACCTGCCTCAAGTCCTAGCTGTTCCTGGCTGATGCCTTTTGATTGGCGAAGCTCTCGGATTCTTTGGCCGATTTGTTTAATCATAAGAAAAGCCTTTCCAATGAGGATAATATGGAAATTCTATTTCTCTGAAATTATAGGTACAACAGACTTTAAGTTACATACCCGTTTCAGATTTGGTATGGGGAAGCCCTTTTTTGGGGGAAGGTGCTTCTTTGGTTTGGGTACAGCTAAGCGCTGGAAAACTAATGACGTAGGAGGCATTGGTCGGCGCTGGATGGCTGGGTATTTGCCAGGATGCGCTTTGCCTGATTAAGTTCGGATGCGGTCATGGTTGACGCCAGTGTGCTGGTGTCGACTTGTGTACTAGGGAAGTTTGCGCCATGTAGGCCCAAGATGACATAAGCTGCCACTTTGGACTTTGGCATCAGGGTGCCATCATTGACTGTGTCTGCCATTGTAAGCATTGCGTTTTCATCTGGGAATGTGAGCATGACCTGCTTGAACCAATAGGTTGCGTCTGTTTCGTTGGCTGAAACGCCGCATCCGGTGAGATACGCGCTTGCCAGGAGCATCTGTGCGTTTGGGTCGCCTTTTTGAGCGGCATTTCTGAACCATTTCACGGCTTCAGCATAGTCTTTATTGACGCCAATACCCAGGCAACAGATGACACCCAGCCGGGTCATTGATGCGGTGTGGCCGTTTTCTGCAGCTTTTTTGAGCCACGCAAGGGCAATGCTTGGGTCTGCGTTGCAGACATTTCCTCGCAGGTAGATCAGCGCCAAAGTGTGCATGGCCGTGACGTCACCGCCTAAAGCAGCTTGTTCAAACCAGTAGCGCGATTCTTCTTCGTTTTGCCCGGCTAGGTAGAGGGAGCCCAGGTAGCGCTGTGCGGCAATGTGCTTGGCGGAGCCTGCCTGGGTCAGCCGAGCAAGTCCTTCTTCGGTGTCTTGGGGCACGCCAATGCCTTCCATCAAGCAGACCCCCAACTCGTATTGGGCATTTGTATGGCCGTTCTCGGCGTCCTTGATGAGTTTCTGGATACCAGGGTGGGTTTTGGACATGTGTTTTGGTGTGCTGTCAGGCGGTGGAAGGAAAAAAAGTATTCTAACAAATACAGGGGGTATTACGCGAATCCAGCATCGAGTTTTCTTGAATGACTCATTGCAAAGTTTTTTGGTCTTGGCGGCATATTGCAGTAAATGATTGATTATTTTAGCTAAATAGGTTAGAATCTAAAATTCAGTGTATGAAATTCCGTTCATATTTCGCATTTTTACATATAGTCCTGTGACATATCCTAATTGGGTACATAGGCTATACCAGATGGTGAACCCGATTGTCTGGGCTTCACTGCAATTGAGGTTTTTGATGTTTTCCGTATTTTTCCGTAAGTGGCTTATAGCCGTTTTGTTGGGTGTTTTGATGCCGGTCCTGGCATGGGCGGCAAACCTCCGGGTCGTTCATATTGGTGACTCGCATGTATTTAGCAAGATTTTCCCGCGTTCAGCCCATGCTCGGCTGAACCAGCGTTTGGGAGGTGGTGTGACGTACCAGCAGGTCTCCAAACCCGGTGCTTACCTAGCTGATTTTTTGAACCAGCGTTCGGTGAATCGGGTAGCCGCCATGAACCCGAATCTGATCGTCGTTTCCATTGGAACGAATGAAAGTTACGCACCGAACTTTGACGCACCGAAGTTTCGGGCAGACATGCGCCGTTTCATGGCGATGTACAAGCCTATCTGCAAAGCGATTGTTTTTACCACGATGCCAGGCAATTACAAGCATGGGCGTATCAATCCAAAGGGCAGGCAGATTGCCGACATCCAGATGTCGATGGCAGGTGATTTAGGCTATTGGGCTTATGACCTTTATGCGGCGGCAGGTCCTGCCTACTGGCGCAATGGCGGCATGATGGACCGTCGTGGCGTGCATTTCAATGCCAAGGGATATTCCCTCCAGGGTCAGATGTTGGGTGACTGGATTGCCGACAACGTGATGGGCTAAGGCTTCAACAGCTTGTTCTGTTGAAGTTCGGCTTTTTCCTGTGTCGGGTTCCGGCAGTCTTGGACAATGAGCTTGCCCTTGATCCGGTCAATCAGCATGCTGGTATTGGCAGCGCCAATATAGGTGATGCCCGATGGGTGTTCGAACCGTTCGGCGCCTGTCTTTGTCTTAACGGGCGTCATCTCATAGGTCTGTCCCTGCCAGGAAAGAGTGGCAGGAGAGAGAGTCCTTGGTGTGTGGGTCAAGGTAAAACGGTTGCCATCGTTGCATGAAAACGTTTCGGTAACCGGTGTTGGTGTCTTGGAGCAGGCGGTCAGTGCCAAAAGGGCAGTGACGATGAGGGAGATTTTCCAGTTCATGGATGCGGTGCAGGCGGCCTTTTTTTGATTGGTAGCCGCCTGCGGTTAAAGTGCAGATTATTTTCTGCGCGAGGTTTTCTTAGTGACTTTCCTGGTTGTTTTATGGGTTGTTTTCTTGGTGGTCACTTTCTTCTTAGCCGTTGTTGTCTTCTTCGGTTCAGCGGCTTTCAGTGCAGCTTCTTCACGGCGCTTCTGGTCGAGTTCAGCCTGGATCTGGCGCTGTTCTTCACTGCGGCATTCGCTGGAGATGTTCTTACCCTTCTTGAAGTTGACGAGACTGCTCATGTTGGACACACCGATGTAGGTGATGCCTGAGGTATGTTGCAGCTTGTCGGAACCGGTACGCGTTGCGATTTTCTTCATTTCGTAAGACTCGCCGTTGCGCGTTAAGGTTGCACGGTCAGGCGTCTTTGCATCACGTGTAATCGTAAAATGGGTGCCGTCGGTGCAGTCATACTGGGTGGTCACAGGGCCGGATGCACTCGCCTTTGAGTGGGAAGAACCGCCAAGGAAAGTTTCACAGCCGGTCAAGGTCATGACGAGTGCTGTGCCGCAAAGCAGGGTAATCGTTTTTTTCATGGGGATAATAAAAAAATCAAAGGTCAATAACGGGATGCGAGTTTAAGAATAAATCCGCGGAATGTAAAGCTTTGATTTAAAAAAAGTTTGGGGTGCTCTAATGAGCCACCCCATTAATTGGTTAATAATGCCTACAGTTCGATGCCATTATCAGGACTTTCAGCAACAGCAACCGTGTTTTCTGGTTGGTTAGAAGGGACGGTTGCAGCAGTGCCTGTGACGGTCAACAGGACTTTCGGGGCGAGCGTCATCGATTCAACCCCGGTATAGCCGATGCGTATATTGATGATGGCATTGGCACCCAAGGCATCAGCCCTGGTTGCGAGATCATCTAAAGCGGTTTTAACAGCATCATCGGTTTCGCGCTGTCCATCTGTGGTGGTCAGGGTGACCGTCCGTGATACGGTAACAATCCCTAGCTGTGCCGAGACGGTGTGGCCGACAACCGTTTCCGTGTTGCTTAGCAGGACAGGTTTTCGGGGCTTTTTGGGAGAAGACGCTGCTGCGGCGACAGCCTGTTCGTGTTGCCCGATTTCGTTGGATTTGGCACGTAGGCGGTCTAGGTTTGATGTGATTGTGTCCTTCAATTCCCCATCAGCCATCTTGGGCAGGATCATCACAAAGCGGTTGATCAGGCTGTTGATCTGGTCTTGATCCTGCGGCATCCTGGCAGGATCGGTCAGATCGAGGTAGGCGTCTTCGCAGGATGGGCAGCGGTCGATGTCGGTGGTGATTGACCGGCCACAGATATCACACGGGTGGAAGTTCTTTTTGATTTCAGCGGAAATCGAGTCCACCTTGTCTTTCAGTTTGTCGAGGATCATGGCGTTTACTCCTATTCAATATAGAAAGCACGGTTTGGACGTCTCGGGAAGACGTACGATTGAGGAAAGTCTGGGTAACCGAGTGCCAGGTGTCCGACACCCTCGTAGTTGCCTTTAAGTCCCAATTTTTGGAGCAGGTTGCGCCCAAAGTCGGTTTCAAATTCCTGCCTTGCGCGGTGTATCCAGCAGCTGCCCAATCCCAGGTCATGGGCCATTAACATCATATTGCCTAACGTCAGCGCGCCGTCATAGGCTTGCGAGCCGTTACTCGTCTCAGCGGCAACAATGAGCACACACGGTGCACCATAAAAAGGTTCTGGCCCACCACCGAAGGTTCCGTTGATCCTGTTGAGTTCTTTCAACAACGCCTGGTTGGTGACTGCGATGATAATCTGCGACTGGAGGCCTTTGCCTGAAGCAGCATAGAGGCCAGCCTCGATGATTTGGTCGATGAGTTCGTGGGGGACGGGATCGGGTTTGAAACTGCGGCAGCTACGCCTTGTTTTGATGAGTTCAAGCAGGGAAGTCATAAGCATTCCTTTTGCATTACCGGACAATCGGCCTATCTCTTGAGGATAATATAATATTGCCTATTGGATTGCCAATGACATGATGGCCTTGCTGGCTTTTTTAAGGATAAGGGGGTGTGATGCGCGGTGTTGCAAAAACAGTATTGTCTGCTGTATTGGGGACGGTCTTGGCCTTTTCAGTTGCACAGGCCTATGAAGTGCCTGCCCATGAGGTACCGGTACCCGATACAGTCAGTGATGCGCTGAAAAAAAGCATTGAGCGGGGCGTCAACCGCGGCTGGAACCATGTACCCAAGGATGCGGCAGCCTGGAACAGGGCAGTGGCAAACTCTGCTGCCCACGGCGAAAAACGCGCGATGGCCTTGGCGTCAGAACTCGGTGTGACGGTTGAAGAAGGCACGATGGCAGGCGTTAAGGTTTTTACGCTTTTGCCCTCAGAAGTGAAACCTGAGAACCAGGACAGACTCCTGCTCCATATCCATGGTGGTGGGTATGTCTTTTCTCCTGGGAAGTCGGGTATCGGTGAAGGCGTGATGATGGCGGCCAAAGGGGGCTATAAAGTTATATCCATTGATTACCGGATGGCGCCAGACCATCCTTATCCGGCTGCACTGGATGATGCGATGGCGGTCTATAAGGCGGCATTGGAACAGTATCCAGCCGACAGGATTGGTGTGTTTGGGACATCAACCGGTGGTGGGATGACGCTCGCGTTGGTACTCCGCGCGAAAGCCGAAGGGCTACCGCTACCGGGGGCGATTGCACCGGGAACTCCCTGGTCAGACCTCACAAAAACAGGTGATTCGTATTACACACATGAAGGGCTGGATACGGTATTGGTCAGCTATGAAGGCATGATTCGCGGTGCGGCTGAAATCTACGCTGCTGGGCACGATATGAAAGACCCTTACCTTTCTCCCGTTTATGGGGATTTCACCGGATTCCCTCCGGTGCTGTTGACTAGCGGTACGCGTGATATTTTCTTGAGCAATACGGTACGTGTCCATCAGAAAATGCGCGAAGCTGGTGTCAATGCCGATCTGTTGGTGATTGAAGGGCTCTCGCATGCAGGCTACTGTATGCTCCCGATGGATGCGGCAGAAGCGCGTTTCCATTTTGGTGAACTCGACCGTTTCTTTAGCAAGTACCTGGCAAAGAAGGCAGACTGATGGCCACTTTGCCTGATGAAGCCGCTTCCCTCTTGGGACAGGGTATTGCCTTATTGCATGCGGGTGACCTGAGCCAGGCTGCTATGTGTTTTGAAAAGGCTGCGGAAAAAGGCAATACACAGGCTCAGTACCATATCGCTAAGATGCGTTTGGATGGCATCGGTGTTTCCATGAATTATGACCATGCGGCATTCTGGTTCTGCAAGGCGGCGCTCTCGGGGGATGCCCTGTCACAGATGGAACTGGGTTTCATGTACATCTATGGGCAGGGTGTGCCTCAGGCGTATGGTGAGGCCCGCAACTGGCTTGAAAAAGCAGCCTCCCAAGGCTTGCCCCAGGCACAGAATACGTTGGGTTTCCTCTATGAAAACGGCCTTGGTGGCTGGCAGGATTTTGGCTTGGCTATCCAGTGGTATGCCAAAGCCGCTACCCAAGGTAATGATGATGCCATCGCCGCACTGGAAGGTTTGGCCGAAGAAGGCAATGAGGCTGCAGCCAAAGTGCTCGAGGGTATTTCCCTGTTGCCACAATGAGCCTTGTGGGTGCCAGTATCGGTGCCACAGCGTCCTTGTATTTTCTTTCCGACTTGCTATCATTTTTAGATTGGACGGATGCCTTGGCAAGAATGGCAAGAATCCTTGCCTTAACATTTTGTCGATATCCGTTACATCTGCCTGTCTGGTTGTCTGTTACGATGAGTTGTCACCAAACTTAAGGAGGAATCTGTCATGTTCCGGAAATTGTTGCTGCCATTGTTGATCAGTTCGCTTTTTGCTTCGGGTGTGCCGCTTTATGCGCAGGATGTCGATGAAGAGCCAGCGCAGCAGACATCATCTTCCTCCAGTGGGGGCTCCTTTTCGGATATGGCAGAAAGTGTGAAGGACTTTTTCTCCGGGCTTTTCTCTTCTGGCAACAAGGAAGTCCAGGAAAGTGACGGTTCCAAGACAAAGGAAACTGCTAAAGCTGGTACTGACAGGCAGGCTGAAAAAACCACGTCTTCCAAACCTAGGGATCTTGGTCTGTCTGTGGAGTCGGATGTAAATGTTACCGAAGAAGACAAGGCTGCTGCTGAAGCGGAAATTGCCGCGCGCAAAGCCGGTACCTTAAAGGATGACGAAGAAGACGAAGCGGTTTCCGAAGATGATCCAGTTCGTGTGCTGAAGAAAAAGGCAGAACAGGGCAATGTCGATGCGCAGTATTACCTGGGTAAGGCGTATGCGAATGGCAAGGGCGTGAAAAAAGATGCAACGCAAGCTGCTGAGTGGTACAGGAAGGCTGCCGACGGTGGCAACGTGGATGCCCAGAACAACCTGGGTGTCGCGTATGCGAACGGTAATGGCGTTGAAAAGAGTGATGAGGAAGCCGTTTACTGGTGGCAGATGGCAGCAGACAATGGCAATGCAGCAGCCCAGGCCAATTTAGGCGTTGCCTATGCGACAGGCCGTGGTGTCAGCCAGAACCTTTCCAAGGCTGTCAACCTGTGGCGTCAGGCAGCTGAACAGGACAATGCCCAGGCACAGTATTACTTGGGGATGTCGTACGGCAAGGATGATCCCCGTTCATTCAAGTGGTTCAAGAAAGCGGCCGAACAGGATGTCGTCAAGGCACAGACGGCAGTCGGTGAAGCGTATGAAAACGGCATTGGTGTGACCAAGGACGAAGAACAGGCTGCAGAATGGTACCAGAAGGCCGCTGACCAGGGTGATGCGGAAGCCCAGGTGAAGCTCGGTGACTGCTATTACTATGGTGCCGGTGTTGAAAAGGATCTTGCCCAGTCTGCGGCGCTCTACCGCCAGGCGGCTGATCAGGGTAATCCCGTTGCGCAGTACAACTTAGGCGTTTCCTATTGGTTTGGTTCTGGCATTGCCAAGAACTATGCGAAGGCGGTCAGTTACTGGAAAAAATCGGCTCAGCAGGGCAATACGGATGCGATGCTCAACTTAGGTATTGCCTATAACGAGGGCGGCAAGGGCGTCGAAAAGAATGTGTCTTATGCGTACGTGCTTTTCAATGAAGCCGCTTCCAAGAATACGACGGCCAGCGAAAAACTCCAGGAACTCGAAAGTTCGATGACGGTCGAAGAAATCAATGAGGCCCAGGAACTGTCGATTGAAGACATTGTCGGCAAAAAGAAGGTTGCTGAAAAGGAAGAAGAAGCACCGAAGAAGCAGGCGAAAGTGGGCGGTATCCAGCAACGTTCAAGGCGTTGATGTTGGTTTTTCCTGCTCCTTGGTAAGGGGTTTATCAACGGGACGGGTGGCGGCCTTAACGGGGATGGCTTTGCCGTCCTGCTTAAAGCCTTTGATGGTATCGAGTCTGCCTGTTGCCTTGGCATAGGTGCTGTCCTTTTCGGCAAGCAGGTTGTCTGCCTGCGTGCATTCAACGGTATCTGCTGCGCATAGGAAAATGTTCGAATACTGCCCGTCAGCGCGCAGCATGATGTTGATGCCTGCTCCACCGCGATCCATTTTGTAGAGGGTGCCGGTGAAGGTAGCGGCGTAATTGGGATCACGCTGTTGCTTGGTTAAGATTTCAAGCCAGCGGGTGCGTGCCCTGATGACATCCAGGTAGGCGTCGGGGATGGCTTGGGAGACCTTGTGGTTTTCCTGGTCGATAAGGTCACTGTCCAACAAGACGTCCAGTGCCATTTTTTCTGCAATCTCTTCCTGCCATTCCTTCTGCGCGAGCACGATGTCATTTTTCTGTTCTTCAGGGGTGGCGTCCAGCAGGGTTTTGAACGCTTCTTCCATTTTCTTTTCACACTCGGTAAAGCGCGCATCGCCACGCAGCTTTTCCAGCATCTTGGGAAGGTCTAAGCGGAAGTAGTCCCCTTTTATCCCATCTATGTTCCAAGGCGAGTTTTTGGAGGTCTTCACCTTGGCCAGGTCTTTGGAAAACTCAACGGCCACTTCAGGCCCATTTATATGTTCGGCAAAGCGTTCCTTATCACTGCCGATGTACTGGGTTAAGACAATCGATGTCAGGCGTGGACCTTCTGCGGTAAAGCCGTCTTCCCCCAGGTCAAAGATGACGGTCGACCTGCCGTCGTCTTTATCTTGGATGACAATCGCATTGCCGACATCATTGACATAACAGTTGTCAGCCATAGCTGGGCATAGGCTGGTAGCGGCGAACAGGAAGGAGATGGCAGCTTTAAGGATGGGTGTACGTTTCATGGGTTGGCTCCAAGCCTGCGATTGGGACAGTATAGCCGCTATCTGGCATGATGTGGTGCGTGGTCAGATGGTATTCTTTCCTGGGTTTGGAAAAACGCTGTGGAGAAAACTCGGGGAACAACGCAAGGAATCCAAAAACGGTGTACACTTAGGATCACTTCTTACCTGTATGATTTTTGTGCAGGGAGAGATCCATCAACTATTATCTTTAGGAGGCAACTCATGAAAGTTCCAGCAGTTGATATCGGTATCAAGGATAAAGACCGTAAAGCGATTGCAGAAGCCCTGTCCAAGTTCTTGTCTGACAGTTTCTGCCTGTATGTTAAGACCCACAATTACCATTGGAATGTGACAGGCCCAATGTTTCAGACCTTGCATTCAATGTTTATGGATCAGTACACAGAACTGTGGAATGCCCTGGATGAGATTGCTGAGCGTATCCGTTCCCTGGGGTATCCTGCGCCGGGCACGATGAAGGAATTCATTGAGCTGTCTGATGTCAAGGAAAAGACGGGAGTGCCGTCTGCTCCTGAAATGATTGTAGACGTCATTGAGGCATCCCAGATTGTGACCAAGAGTGCGCGCAAGGTTTTGGCACTGGCTGATAAGGCCAATGACCAGCCAACGTGTGATCTGATGACCCAGCGATTACAGGTTCATGAAAAATCTGCTTGGATGTTAAGGAGTCTTTTGGAAAAACAGGCAGGTTAAAATAAACGTTTAACACATGCCAACCAATCCCCAGTGCCGCCGTGTGTTGGGGATTTTTTTATGTTTCAGGAAAGGCCGCTCATGAACGGTAAATATGAATTGGTGGAAGACGATACCGTCCAGGTAATCGAAGGTACGACGGTACGGACGCTCTATCGGATCCGTGCGCTTTCAGATATTGGTGAACAGGTCGCATCAGGTGAGTTGGGCGGTTACATCGAAGGCGAATGGAACCTGGCAGCGGAAGGTTTGGCCTGGGTTGGTGGTGTGGCGAAGGTCTACGGCCAGGCACAGGTTTTTGGGGACGCACTCGTATCAGACAATGCTTGTGTACACGGTGATGCTGTCGTTGCTGTAAAAGCTTGGATCCAAGATGATGCAGAGGTTTATGGGGCAGCCAGGATTTCAGGCGAAGGTATGGTCTCCGGCAATGCGAAAGTGTATGGATCAGCCGAAGTCTCCATGCGTGCAGCAGTTGGTGGCAATGCCCAGGTCTTTGACCATGCCGTCGTCTTTGGCACATCGGAGATTGGTGGTGAGGCACGCATCTATGGCCATGCGCAGATCCATCAGGAGTCATCTGTCATTGACCATGGCCATGTCTATGGGAGTACAGAACTCTGGGCTGGGCATGTGAGTGGTTATGGCCGCATTTACGGCGCGGCTGTTTTGGTCGGGGGATCCATATCGGGCAGTGCATCGGTCTATGGCAATGCGCGTATCCAGCATGCGTCTGTCTCAGGCGGTGCTGCTGTCTATGGCAGCGCACAAGTCTCAGCGCAGGCATCCATTACTGGCAGTGCCCGCGTCTTTGACAATGCCGTCGTCAGTGATGGGGCGGAGGTTTCTGGTTTTGCCCGTATATTTGACAGGGCAAAGGTAACCGGCGTGTCCAAGGTGCTTGACCGTGCATGGGTTTATGGTGATGCCGTTGTTGATACCGGTTCTTCGGTGCAGGGTATTGCGAAAGTATATGACCGAGCCAAAGTGCTTGAAGGGTCAACGGTGAACAACGATGCTGAAATTTACGGTAATGCTAGTGTTTCAGACGGTGCTATCATCATGGATACGGCACGTATCTTTGGACAGGCGCATGTAGCCGGTGGGGCAAGGATTGACGGAGATACTGCCCTCTACGATGAGGCAGCAGTGCAGGTGACTGAGGGGTAATAACGAGCAAGAACCCCATTCTCCACGACCGCTGACGGAGAATGGGGACGAAATGTAATATGTCTAACCCATAGGTAGGTTGGGGTGTTTAGCGGCCACCGCGGTTGCCATGATGGCCACCGTCGTCATGCCTGTGGTCATAGCTGTCATGGTCATGATGACGGTGATGGTCATGATGGTGGCAGCCTGCCAGCGAAATGATACCCATGGCAACTAAGGCGCAAGCAATCCATTTTTTCATTTGAGACTCCTTTGTCGTACGTCACTTGAGAAGGTGGTGGTCAGAAAAAAAGTGGCAGGTATAATGTCTGCCCCTGCCACTTTCCGGATTAACGTCCCCTGCTAAAACTATGGCTGCCACGGGATTCACGGCTACCGCCGCCGCTGAATCCGCCACGGCGTTCCATCCGGTTGCTACTGAAGTCACCACCGCGGCGTTCCATCCGGTTGCTGCTGAAGTCACCGCTTCGGCGCTCCATCCGGTTGTAGCCGGAGTCACCACTTCGGCGCTCCATCCGCCGTTCATCATTGCTTCGGCTGTGATGGTCACGTCTGTCATCACGCCGCATGGAACCACGGTCACCTGGATGGTTATGAGGCGGTCTCATAGAGCCATGGTCACCTGGGCGTTCGCCATGAGGATGATGGGGCCTATGAGGGTGGTGGCCATGATGGCCGCCAGGAGGTGGCGGTGGTGGATGGCGGTGGCGTTTGCCACCATAGTAATAATAACCATCTTCATAATAGTAGTCGTCATAATAGTAGTCGTGGCAGGCCGTTAATGTTGTGCAGCCGGCTGCGACCAAGGCATAGCAGAGAAGTTTCTTAAGTTGCATCAGTGTTTCCTTTCATCGTTATACGGCTTTTCCGCCATGGATTAAGGGTGGTTCGTTAATGGCGCCTGTGGTAGGAACCGTTGGAACGGCGTGTCCGGGATGGATATTTCGTTCCTGTGGCTCTTGAACCATTGTCATAACCAGGTCGTGGTTCTCCAGTAGGACCTGCAGGGGGTGGGTTGTGCCCCGGACCTCCATGCGGTGGTCTAGCATCTGGGCCGTGATGCCCTGGACCTGCGTCAGGTGCGTGGTGTCCTGGTCCTGGGTGATGGCCGTCAGGCGCATGGTTTGGTGGTGGTGGCGGTGGGTTGCCATGATGGTGGTATCCGTCATCATGAGGTGGCGGAGGTCCGTCGTGGTACACCGTCGTACAGGATGTCAGCATCAGTGCGCTCGCGGCGATACATGCGAGTGTGAGGAATTTTCTTTTCATCTTTTCGTCTCCTAGCATGTTGTCTGACCTGCTGTCATCCACAGCGGGTCATCAGTTAATAATGGCCACAAAGATAGTGGTAGACTGCTTCTGAACCGGTACCGGGTTCGACCGGAGCCGGTGGGGTATTCTCATCGACGCCATCGGATTCAATGACAGAACCATCCCGTGCATGGAGGGAGGCCGAAAGCGCCGTTAATGTCCGTTGCTGGCAGTCAACGCGGTAGAGTGCCAGCATATAGGTAAAGTCAGGGTTCCTAGGTGGAACCAGTTTAAATTCTCCTTCGCGTACTGCATCAGAATCACTGAGGCTGACTTTCTGGAAGGCGCTTTTGCGAGCATAGAAGACACCGCCGTCACTGCTATAGAAAATCTTAATCCATTCTCCAGCATGGGCTGTGCCAGATAAAACCAAAATGGCCAGTACCGAGAAGGTTACAGAAGTTAGCAGTTTTTTCATCATCGCCACCTTGCAGTCATGCACATCGTTACAGTGCGGCAGTTACTTACATGAGACTATTCTAACCGTTTTCTTTATAATTTGGCAGTCGTTTGCAATCTGTTGCAAAATTTTTTAAATAAAACCGAAAAATAAATTTTTCTTGCTACCTTATCTCAAGTTGTGGCTGGCTTTCCGTGCTGGACGGTGGTGCCGCGCTTTTCTCACTAGTTTTTTCGGGGCTTTCTGGATTTCCGCTTGTGGCTTACTGTCACAATGTTCATCGAGCCGGCAACTGAAGCCTGCTTTCTTAGGCTTGAATTGCGAGACACCCTGAGCTGAAGCACTTGTCAGGAAAGCTGCCGCCAAAAGGGGTGATAATGTTGCCAATAAGAGTCTTTTCATCATATTTACTTTGTTGGTCTTTATACTAGTTATCGTAGCACTGAGTGTGAAAACGGCAAGTGCTGTTACAAATGCTTAATATTGGACGCGGTTTGGTGCAATGCTTGGCATTGTTTTGTTTTTGGTTGGTGTACCCTGCCATTCGCACAGGCGCTTAAGGAGTCCGTCATAAGCTTCTTTTGGAAAGTACCTGATATAGGGTAGGGCTTTAAGGATTGGGATTCCCATCGGGTCGAGTTCTTTGCCTTGTGCATCATAGATTTCGCCTGAGGCAGGGAATACATCCCGGGTTTCGCAGTCTGCCATTGCAATACCTTGGGCGTAATCGAACACTTCTTTTGTTCGGGCGACGACTTTAGCATCGATACCCGTAATGTTGGGGTCGAGCCCATGGGGTGGTTCTTTGATGTAGACGGTTTCCAAATCGTTCCCAGCCAAGAGTTGCCATTCACGGGCTTCAGGTGAAGTCGCCTGTTTATCAGGAGCAGGTGTTGTTGCCTGGGTTGTTTGTTTTGCAGGTATTTTGCCTGGTTCAGTGCCATCAGCCATTGCGGGGACGAGAATGCCCATGCTGATGACAGCCATTGCCATTATCGAAGTATGCCATCCATGACGGGTATCCATTGGTTTGGGCCTTTCTTTGTAAAAATGAGAGTCAGCCATCACAGTTTGAATCCCATGATGTATATTGTCTTCTTGCCGGGAGGAACTGGCAAATGGGATTTTGGACGCTTTGCCACTTTGCCACGAAAGGAACAGCAATGAAGCAGTGGATGACAGCATTCTGTGCCGTGTCTTTAGCCTTTGGGGTGTCAGTCTCCGTTATGGCGCAGAGTGTGGGAAACTACCAGACGGACAGGCATAATTTGGTTTTTAGTGTTGGTCCAAAGATGGGGTATTTCAATACCTATGTGGTTAAAGCATGGGTGAAGCCAAGGGATGTGGCGGACGGCGAACCTGACTTTGTATTGGGTGATGGCAAAACCGACGAAGGCTTGGCAGGTGACGGTATGTGTAGCCGGGAAATCTATGCGTTTCCTAAGGCAGGTGCTGAGACTACGTTTGAGATATTCCACCTCGATTCCAACTGTCAGATTGAGGAGCATCCCAGGGAGGCGGTCGGTCAGCTGATCCTGGATAGCGGTTCATTTAAGGGGCGTTGGTGGGTTTACAAGCGGTGAGCGTTTCGCAGAAAAATGTTATGATAGCGCTTGTAAAAGATTATTCCAAAAAGGCGATTTTAGGGTAAACTGTGAGGCAGTATTCTATCGGGTACACTTTTTCTGAAGGAGTGGAGACATGACTGAGAAGGAATTCGACATACAAGACTATCTGGCAACGTCAACTGACCGTAGGCTTTTCCTCAAGGAATGCATCAAACAGGATCCTGGTGATGGTTCCCTTATTGCAGCAGCTTTGAAAGATGTGGCTGAGGCAACAGGTATTGCTGTGGTGGCAGAAGCGGTTGGTATGACCGAGCGGAATCTGACGAAGGCATTGTCGAAAAGCAATCTCTTGCCTTTCGTTACTGCACTTCAAGTCATGTTTGTCGCTGGTGTCAAGCTCGAAGGCAAGAATGTAAAACAGCCTAAGAAAGCGAAAAACGAAAAGGCTGAAGAAGCGAAAGAACCAGCGGCACCTGCAGAAGAGCAAAAAGCGGCAGAAGCTCCAGAAGCAGCGAAAGCTGAAGAACCGAAGCAGGAAGCTAAGGCCAAAAAGGATAAAAAGGTCAAAAAAGATAAAAAGGCCAAGAAGGTCAAAAAAGAAAAAGCCCCAAAAAAAGGAAAGAAGGCTAAAAAAGGTACGGTAGAACCAGCAGAAGCGGGTGTTGCCAAGGCCGAAGTAGCTGAGGGCAAATAACCCGGTTGGCCATTAACAGAAATGCCTGTGGTTTGTGAGAGCCACAGGCATTTAGTGCTGTACGGCGGCAATTGTGGCTTGCCGCCTTGCTAGTCCGCGTTAGGAGTAGGCGAGGTACTGGAATTCGCCGAATTCAGCGTCCAGCCGTTGGACGACATCTTCCATATATTCTTCATCCAGGTCATCCCATCCAATCGCATTGCGGCAATATGCCTTGGCAAAGGCCTCCAAGAATGCGGCTTCGTCATTGAAAAAAGCAGGTACTGCTTTAGGATTGGACATATCACACAGGCAGTAGATGTCCAGTTCCATCGAATCTGGCAGGGCTAGGAGGCCTTGGAAGAACTCGACGGCGTCAGCGGCTTTGCCACGGGTGACGTCTTCGTGCAGGTAAAAGAATTCTGTGCCTTTCACATCATCATGGGTCAGTTTGCCAGAGCGCAGTTTTGCACGGACATCTGCCCATTTATCATCGCCCAATCCCCTGAGTTTTAAGGCTGGCCAAGAGGTGATTTCGCCGTGGCTGATGCCAAGCCCGTCTGGCGTGATGTATTCGTAACGCAATCCTTCAGCAGTACCGATGACACTGGCACAGATACCTTGGCGTTTTAAGGTGTCTACTAGGAATGACCGGTTCATCTTGAATTCCATTTCTACGTATCCTTTCCAATTGGGGGGCAGGATTTGCGAGTCCCCTTCAACAAAACAAAATACGGCTGATGGCCTGCAAACCATAGCCGGAACAAGTTCTAGATGGGGACGGTCAGCCAAAAAACAAGGGCTTTTTTATCGGCGCGGGTTGCGATAGGATAATGTCCTTCGCAAGTCACTTTTTGGGATAGGCAATGACAGGACAATCACCACGCATACAAAAGATTATTGAAGCGTTAGACAACCTCCGGCGTTCAGGCCGCTTTGTTGAGAAAGGTAACCTCGAATGGCACAAGGTCGGGTTCCAGATTGACGGACTGATTGGCATCAATCCGGTCGAAGGGTGGTTGGGACGCTGTTATTGGCATCTTGTGATGGGCAATACCCCTGATATCCACTACAGCGTCCGCAATGTCTTCCGCTTAACACGCAATGTCCCTGTCATTCTGGAGACGGTCGGTATTTATGCTGGGCATGGCATGCCATCTGCTGCTGCGCCGGCTTATGCTTATGCAGCTAATCCGGTGCATGGCAACCTGCCGGAGGCGTTGCCCTATGCCGCTGCAACGGGATGCCTCCAGATGGTTGCCGAGTATATCGATAAGGCTTCAGCCCAGGGGACAGATTTAGGGGAAGCGCAGGAGCTTGCCGGAAAAGTGCAGCGTGCAGCGAAGATTCTGCAAAAGCATGGGATTACCGATGCGAACGTAGCGGCGCACCTCGATCTGGCAGGCGAAGTGATGCGTGAAGATAAGCGTTTCCAATCATTACCACAACTGCATATGCCGGATGACACACCGGAAAGCTTCCTCATTGAGTTCTTGGTGGATTGTTCACCAACAGAGGTTGCAACCTACAACCAGCGCCTGTCGGAAAAGGAGAAGGCTGCAGGTATTGCCGGGAAGCCTGCTTACCATGTGGTCTTTTCAGCGGCTGGGCAGGAGCGTTAACCGTTAAGACAAGCGTCAGTTAGACGGACAGATGAAGTCCACGACGATAGCCTGCACTTTGGGCGAATAGTGTAGCTTGTCGATAGCTGGCGCATAGGCTTTGTCTTTGGGCAGTTCCTGGTCGCTGTTGTCAAACAGGTGCATCTCAATGGGCTTAGCCTGGCGTTTTGTGCAGTCGGCCTGGTAGAGGACGTCGATATGGGAGAGTTTGCCATAGTCGTCCTGTGTGAAGGCGGTTAGGAACCAGTGGCTCTGTGGCAAAGGTGCTGGGGTCTTTCGGGTACGTGCAATGAAAACCCCGTCCTCCGTCTCGCCGATGGGTTGGCAGGGCGGGCAGACGGGTTCAAAAGGTTCAGCTAAAACATAGCCTGCTACCGCAAGCAACGGTAGCAGGAGTGCATGTTTCCAATGCATGGCGTCTTATTATTGGCAGATCAGGGTCATGATTTTGCCGTAAACCGTACCCATTGTGCCTTTTTCAGTGGTGATTTGGTCGGCAGGGAATGGGTGCGTCTGGCCGATGGTGCCGTCTTCGTTGATGTCAACGCCAGCAACCATAGAAACCGTCTGTTTTTCACAGTCTGCTTTGTACAGGACAGCGGAGTCGGTGCCTTTGGACTTGTCAATTGCACGGACGTTCATGCCGATTTTTTTCAGGACTTCTGAATTTGGCAGTGGTTTCTGCAGGTACAGGCCACCGTTATCGTCGCCAGTCAATTGGGACCAGCCGGTCATGCCAGCAGCAGATGCGGTGGAACAACCCAGTGCAGCAATACCCAGAAGGGCAACGGTTAATGTTTTTTTCATAATCATCCTCATCGGAAAAGTCAGTTAACAGTCAAATGCGGTCATCCACCGCAGATCAACTCCCTAAGTCTGCCATAAAGCGAGCCTTTTGGGGCATCCAAAGTGAACTTTTTCATCGGTGGTATGATCCAAGTGTCTTTAATCGGTGCGTCTGGATCCAAGTCTTGACCCGCTATCAGGTAGAGTTCTTCATCTTCGCAGCCCGCTTTGACCAGAATGTCTGCGATGCCTGCATCGGTGTCCTTACGGTGGATGCGAATGCTGATGCCATCCGCTTTCATCTTTTCGGGGGTGGCAGGTGCTTCGGCATAGATAGCGGTTTCGCCGTCTTCGACCAACAGCCGCCACTTATCGGTTTCTTGGGCTTGTGCCATATGGCAGACAGCCATTGAACCAATCAAGATGGTTGTCAGGAGTGGGTATTTCATTTTGCCAAATGATCGCCACACATCATTTCTAGGACTTTCCGGTAGCCGGAACCAGGCTGGGAAGCATCCAATACCGAGTCCTTGCTTGCTGGCAGGATCTGGAATTCCTTAACCTCTTTGCCGTTCTTGGCTAAATCCATACCGGCTGTAATGTATAGCCGTTGCTGTTGGCAGTCGGGTTTGACCTGGAATGCAATATCTTCCGGGTTCTTTTTCCGAACCCGGATAATCATGCCGTCTTCACGTAGTTCCCGCAGGTCTTCAATCGGTGTCAGGATGTAGACGGTCATCTCCTGGTCTTCATCTACCTGTTCCCATTTTTCGTCGGGCGCCAGTTTGATGACAGGGTCGTCATTGGCTGGGGTGTTGTCTTGTGCCATTGCAGTGGTACCGAAGCAGACCATGCCCAGCAGTGCTGCGAGCCATAGTTTTTTCATGGAAATCTCCTTTTAGGACAAGCATTACCCTAATTCTACTGCAATCTGTTAGGAGATTTCTGTCAATCGTCATCGAACAGGTCGGTTACCGAATGGACCAGTCCCATGAAAAAGCCATCTTTTGCGCGGGCCTGTTTCTTCTGGATGCGGGCGTCATACGCTTTTTTCCTGGCGGCCCAACGTTCTGCCGCTTCCTGGCGTTTTTCTTCAGGCGTCTTTAGGTCGTCTGCGTTTTGCGGATTGTTGCTGGTTTCATCCGTCACTTCTTTAACGGGTTCACCCTGTTCAATCAGGATCGGTCTGTTTTTACGTGGGTTGGCGGCAGGGTTCAATGCCAACTGCATTGGTTCTGTACCGCGTAGCAGCTCAAAAACCATCGTGCGGTTGCTGCCGGCATAGCTTTTTGCAATGGTCTGGAAGTGGCGCGCATCCTGGATGACGGTTCCGTTGACACTATAGAGGATGTCGCCCTTCTTAAGGTTGGCGGCAAACGCAGGGGAATCATAGAAAACGCGTTTAATGACAACACCGCGGTTGTAACCGAGACGGGCTTTCTGGTTAGCCGTCAATGACATCGCTTCTATGCCTAATGGGGGGGTGCGTGTGCTCTTGACCAGGAAGGTGGCTGATTGGTTGTAGCGCTCTTTGTTGTAAGAGACCGGCAGGTACCCGATGCCCCAGAAGGGTTCTTCCTTTTTCACGGTTTCAGGGTTTTCACCTTCGGCAGGCTGTGTCTCCGTCTCGGCCAGGTTTGATGTGTGTGTCGTCTCTTCTGAGAGGGCTTGGCCTTGGCTTTCTGTCATGGCCTGTGGGGCGAAACCGGTGACTTTGCCAGCGGGTTTGGCTGAGTACAGGACATGGGTTGCTCCAACGTCTTTGGCCTGTTCGGCGATTTTCACTGTTTCGACCAAGGGGGCATTAAAAGACGATGTGCCGATGATAATGAAACCGTGCGACTGTGCTTCATCGAGCTCAGATGCCGTGTCACCGCTGGAAGCCGTGAGGATTGGTGTGCTGTCTTCTGACAGGTATTTCAGGTGTTGTTTGTCGTACTCAGGGACTTGGCTGGCTCGGTAATAGTCATGGTAAGGGTTGGTCGCACACCCGGCCAGTATCGATAGCAGGGGGATCGTTAAGGTCCAAAGGATGGGGCGGGTCTGTTTCAGGCTCATAGCTGCCAGTTGTATCCGAAAAGCATCAATCCGCGCATTGTATCAGAGCTGTGCCCAGAAAACCTATCATGATGCTGGAACTGGTTTTGCGTGAGCCTGATCTTTAAATTAACCAGACTGGGCATTCCAGTTGCTGTTGCTTAAAGACAGAAGGTCATCGCGTGTGCAGATAACGGCGCCGTTGCCCAATGCGGGTATGGATGGCTCATGCGTAGGGGTATGACGGAATGCATCCAGGACAGAGAAGTGCTTGGTAGCGTCACATTTGTCTTCCATCGAAAGGCGGTGAGGGCGTGGGCTTGTAGGTGGATGTACAGAATCGGTACAAATTTGCCCGAGACAGTGGATACTGTTATAGGATGCTTATTTAAGGGTGACTTGTGACCTTGTCCGTCTGGAAAACCGACGCGATGGTGTGCGCACATTTACCGCTTTCCAGGTTGATCGGTTTGTTGTCTGCACATAGGATGCGGTGTGTTTTGCCACTGTGGTTGCCGTAGGCCAAAGTGATGAAGGCGTGGCGTTTCTGGTCAAGGGACGCCATCTGCCACTGGAACAAGGCGATAGATTGGCCATTGGCTTTGATGAGTCTGGTTGAGGAAGCAATGTTTTGATGGATGGTGTCTTTAGTCAGGCTTTGGAGGGCTTCTTGCTGGCTCAAAAAATCAACGATATGGGGCGTGAAACGTTTCTGCAATGCGGGCAGACCAGCCTGTGTGGGATCAGGCTCTTCGGCTACAGTGCTGCGGACGAGAACCTGTACGCCGGCAGGTGGGGGCAGTTCAGCGTTTTTCGTTTTTCCCAGCCAGAACCAGGCAATGGCAAGCACACCAGCGGAGATGCCCAGGAAGGCGAGGAATTTTGCCAAGCGGCTCATGCTGTTATCCTTTTGTGCTGCAATGCGGGTTTTGACGACAAAGGCTGCGTGATGGGTGTTTTTGTTGGGGTTTTCAGCGAAGTTTGCGTTACTTTACGCCTAGATGCGGACATGAAAGACCTTCTCAATCTCGTCAGCGCAGGCACCGTGGGTCAGTGAGACAGGGTAGCGGTAGTAGCAGGCGACACGCTTCAACGATTCGCCGGAATAACCGTAGATCACAACGCCATGGCTTACCGTATCGACGCGAACGGCTGGATACCGGTACCGGAAAACAGCCAGCCTGCGTCCTGAAACGGGGATGGAAAAGGCTTCGACCTCAAGGCGCTTTAGCAACGTATCCATGGCGTTCTGCATAGGGGTCTTCTCAGGCGGCAGGGTGCTGGCAGCAGGTTCAGATGACTGCGGTGTGGCCTGGGCTGCGTCTTGGGGTTTTTGTTCCGTTTTGGCAGGGGAAGCTGCTGTGCCATTTGTTTCGGCTGGGGTATCGGGTGGCACATTGTTGGCCAGGGCGATTTCCATCGCGACTTTTTCACGCATGGCCTTGCCGAACTTTTTGAGTTCTCGGTGTGAGAGGGAGCCTAGGTTGGCCGCATCAGGTTCTGCATCGGATGTGGTAACCGTCATTTCCCGGATTGGCGAAGCGCTTTTGCCCCTTAGCCAGTCACCGATGTAATGGCGTGCCGCAAAGCAGATGACGACAACAGCTAGGACGACAACAAGGGCAATCAGCCGTCTCCTGCGCCTTTCTTCCTGGGAAATGGGTTCCCGTTCAGCCATCTGTTGTTCCTGTGCGTGTTTTATTGTTCTTCGATAGGATATCCGTCAGGCAAAGCATACTCGCCTTTTCCAAAACTGTAACGGACTTCGTAAGTCTTAGGGGAGAGTTTTTTCCCTTTGACGGTGCGTTCCATGACGACTTTGACGGGGTAGAACCCTTCTTGGGCTTTAGCTTCGACGATTGTCGCTTTGCCGGAATAGTGGGTATAGCCATCGGGACCGACTGCGCCACTGTTGTCATAATAGATGGGGATGGTGCCTAAGTCATGGATGAACTGCTGGCCCATGCCGTTTCTCTCAAGCGTGAAAAAGCGCAGCCAGCCATTGTCATAACCCTGTCCCAGGTCGCCGTCTTCAAACTGCCAGCCATAGCGGGTAGGCCCCAGCTTCACGAATCTGCCTTTTGGGGCATCACCATATTTCCCGAGTTCTTTAAGTGGTTCTTTGGCGACAATCTGTGGGTTGGAATCAGGTCCCATATAAACGAACATCCCAACCAGGCCGCCAGAGACATGGGCGCCGATGCCAGCGTTATTGCCGTTTTTCAGGTCGATTTCATTGCCGGAAACCAAAAGGTAGGTGAAAGACTTCCCGCCTACGGCCACGCGGTCTAATGAAACGGGTTTCATGCAGTGTGGGCGTGGAACCTGTCCACCATTGACCACCCAGCACCTGAACTTGGTATTGTAGTTCCCATAGGCCTGAGTCATCAGGGACTGCGGTGCATTAGGCGCAGCCGAAACCGCACCGCAGGCAAGTGCCAGCGCAGCGGTGAGAGCAAGAGAAGCGCTTTTTCCCATGGGAACCTCCAAGTCAGTTGGGTTTTGCCGTATTACTCGTTTGACAGTGAGGCGCCTGGTTTGACGCCATTCTTAGCGAACCAGCCGGCGTTCATTTCCAGTGCGTAGTAAATCGGACCTGCTGTATTACAGTGGCTGTCGGTGGATAGCGGTTTCATGTCCGCTTCAATGTTGACAATCTTGCCTTCGCCATTGATGAATGCAACATCCAGTGGGATCTTCGTGTCTTTCATCCACATGCAGGCCTTTTCGACTGGTGCGCCGTAGGAAAAGATCATCCCATTGTTTTCGTCCATCCTTTCGACGTTCATCAGCCCCTGTTTGCGCTGTTCTTCCGTTTCCGCAATCATGACCGTGATTTCCTTGCCGCCCAGTTTCAGTTTGGCAAGCGACATCGTTTCAGGCTGCTTTTCAGCAGTCGCCGCAGTGGCGTCGGTTGATACAGCGTTTTCCTTTGCTTCATCGGTTGCGGCATAAGCCGTACCTGCCATCAGGGCGATGAGGGAAGCGGCCAAGAATTTTTTCATGTTTTATCTCCTGAGGAATTTTCCAGAAAGTACATCATACAGACTGCGGGTACACGTAATTGTAACTGAATGTATATTAGATGCCCTCATCATCGTGTTGCGCAAGCCAGGCAGCCGCCCGGGTTTCGTCGTCATGGAAAGGTGACAATGGTGGCAGGCTGTACCTGTTGGGATCATCCGCTGTGTCGGTAGGTTTGGTTGCCTTCGTTTGTGTGTCAGGCTGCTGTGTTCCGCTGGCAGGTTGTGTTTTCGGTTTTCTGGTGCGGACGGTTCGCTCGCGTTTTTCTTGTACTGGTACAGGGATGGCGCCAGATGTATTGGCCATCAGCATGAAGGGGATGCCTCCATGCAGGATGACCTGCCGGAAGAACAGGTTGACGGCAGCCGCTGGTGTGAGTCCCAACTGCCTGAAGATGGCTTCTGCCTGATCTTTGATATCTGGCTCGATGCGGATGTTTAAGGTGGTCGTTTTCATTTTAAAATGCAATCACTTTGTATTGTCTTTGTGTGTGCAATAGTAACACAAAGTGATGACATTAGCATTACATTAAAACATTGGTTGCCCAGATTTCGATGCCGATGGCAATCAGGATGATGCCGCCAATTAATTCTGCTTTGCCGGCAAGGCGGGTGCCAGCGCGTTGTCCAATGGCAAGGCCAGCTAGGCAGATGATGAACGTGACCGCTGCAATGATGACGGACGATACGGTTGCATGGAACCAGCCATAGGCGGATGTGGTGAAACCGACGGAGAGGGCGTCGATTGAGGTTGCGATGCCTTGGGTCATCAAGACACCGAACCCCAAGGGTTTGTATTCGTCTTCGTCATCTTCCCCACCTTTGATTGCCCCAAGGATCATGCTGCCGCCTAAGTAAGCTAAAAGGCCTAAGGCAACCCACGGTATGAACGGTTCAATGGCGCTGAATTTCTCGACGGCCGTGTGGACGGCAAACCAACCGATCATCGGCATTAAGCCTTGGAAAATACCAAAGGTGCCGGCGATTAATATTTTGCGGCGCAAGGGCATGTCCCTGTCTTGGAGTCCGTCAGCTAACGAAACAGAAAATGCATCCATTGCAAGGCCTATGCCAAGGAGCAAGCTGTTGAAAAGGAAAATGAACATCAGGAGTGGTTAATTGCAGTTTTATGGACGATGCGTTGGATGGCCGGGAGGATTCTGGCATGGTCGGAGTTGAAACGCAAGGGTGGCACAGATGGCAGGAAAAGGACTTTGCCGGCGTCTCGTTGAATAACAGAGGGATGTCAGCCCAAGAAATTTCTTTTAGCCTCTCCACACGGGCGAGTGATATCTGATATATTTACACATGATCGGCAGGAAGATTTGGCATTGAAGGATTCCATGCCTGAGTTGAACAAACTGAAAGGAAAATGTCCATGAACGATACAAGCCGTAACGACGACTTTGAAGATTTTGATATGTTTGGCGACTTTGCCGGTGAAATCGAGGTCACACCGGAAGGTAAGGCTCTGCCAAAGATGAAGCTCTACAGCGGTGGCAGCTTCGACTTCCATAACATGCGTGCAGCGGACTTCAATCCAATTGATATTGCACACTCCCTGTCCTACCTGCCACGTTTCAACGGCCATACCAATGTCTTCTTCAGCGAAGCACAGCACGCATTGCTGGTTTCAGATATCCTGCCTGTTGAACTTTCTTTCAATGGCCTGCTCTGCAACGCTTCCAAAGCTTATGTTGGTACGTCCCCTGTCTTCCGTATGCTGGAAGAATCCATGCGTATCAGGAACGATGTTGGCGATGCAATCTGTGATGCATACAACCTGCCACATATGCCTGAACAGGTTGCCGCAGCAGAAAACCTGGCAACCGCCATCGAAATGCGTGATTTGATGGGCTTGGAAGCCAAGGGTATTGAAATCCCAGACCTGCCTTACTTCAAGAAGAAACTGGTTCCATTGACCTTGTCCGAAGCAAAACAGAAATACCTCGAACGCTTCAAAGGTTTCCTGACCAAAGACCAGGCTATGATGGACGAATTGAAGAAGACCTTCGATAGCGTCTGGAGCAAATAACTGGCAAAAGCCACATAACGTTAAGAGCGCCGCTTAAGGGATAGCCTGAAGCGGCGTTTTTTGTGATGTGATGGTCATGAATTCCACGCCCATTAAAAGCAGGGCATCCTGCGGCACGTTTGGGAAACAGAAACAATTTGTTTCGCAACTGTTACACTTTTAAACAGTTTTTGTCGGGCAGCCTGCTATAGTCATTCTCATAAGCTTTCTTCATAGCCCCTAGTACATGGTGGGGAAAAACCTGTACAGCATCTGATGCCGCGTCCTTTCGGTGGGCAGATGCCGGTTGGTTCCCGGGAACGACTACTTGCACTCTAACAGTCCCGACTGTCCGAAGATGGTCGGGATTGTTATTTGTTGGCAGGCGCTTAGCGGATTAGGACACCGGTTCGCTGAGGAAACGCTGGATCAACCCTTTCATCTTCTGGCTCCAGAAGTAGCCATCCCCTGTTAAACAGAATTCCTTCCCATTATCCTTTAAGAGTCCTGCTGCCTGCCATTGGGTGAGCAGTCCTTCAGCTTCACTGCGCCGATCCTCAGGCCACAAAGCCACGGGTGGCAATGCCAGTTTTTCAGCATATGAGGCGAGCACGGCATCGAATCCCATAGGGATTGGCCGTAAGGGGGAAGGCATGATGTGTCCTAGCGGTTTTTCACCGGCTTCAACCATATTGCGGTACGTCTTGATGTCCCTGGCATTGGCTAGGCTGATGGCGTTAAGCCTGCCACCTGCTGCTGAGCCAAATGGGATCATGTCGCATTGCTGGCCGGCCAACCGGTTGTAAAGCGAGCGTTCCCGTGCATTACGCCGCCAGTGTTTGGGTGAGAAATGCTCAAACCCTGCATTTACAAGGGCAAGGTAGGCATCATGGAACATGGTTGCCGTATCGTCAAACGTTGGGGCTTTGGGCATCTTGCCGATCTGGATGGCCTTGTCTAAGGGTGTGCCTGGGAAAATCTTAAGCGCATAGAGATCGAGCCCATCGATTCCCGTTTCTTCTGAAATGAAACGGATGTCGTCCAAGAGGATTTCGCGGGTCTGCCCCGGTAATCCATAGAGCATATCAATGATGACGGATGAGCCGCTTGCACAGATACCGTCCAATGCGCTTTTGAGTTCTTCGCGGCTGGAAATCCGGCCTAAGCGCTGGCGCAACATTGTATTGGCAGATTGCACGCCTAAGGAAAACCGGTTGGCACCAGCTGCCGTCCATGCCTTGGCTTTTGAAGCGGTAAAGCCTGTTGTCCGTCCTTCGACGGTTACTTCAGCGTCTTTCGGGATGTTGAAATGGTCAAAGAGTGCGGTGATGACCGATGATAAGTCACTCTCGTCCAAATCGGTTGGCGTGCCGCCGCCAAAGTAGACGGTTGCTACGGCGCGTTTGTCGATGACCTCTTTCAACGCATCTGCCGTAATCTCGATTTCGCGCAGAAGCAACTCGGTATATTCCCGGCTGAACCCTGCCGTTGTCCGGTTGATGTAGAAAGGGCAGAAGAGGCAGTGGTGGTGGCAGAAGGGCACATGTACGTAGAGGGCCAAAGGTCGGGAGGGATCTGCCATAAACGCTTCTGGTGCAAAGTCCTTGAATGTACCGCCTGTCCATTTAGGCGGCTTCCAATTGGCCATCGCTGCGGCAGACGGCATTTTCTTTTCTTCAGGCTCAAAGGCGTCCCGTGCAGGGCATTGCGATACTTTTGCAAAAAAAGGGGTTAAATCCATCGGTCATTCCCCCTTTTCAGCATTCTGGACGGAGACGGCCTTGTTCAGCCATTGTGGGTCATTAAGGACATCTACAATGGCTTGTGCGACATCGCCTCGCGACAGGTAACCTTTGTGTATTCGGTCGGGGTTTTCAGAGAGGAAGTATTGCCCGGTGGCTGGTTCATTGGTGAGCCCGCCCGGACGTACGATGGTCCAAGGCAACGTGGTGGATTTAAGGTAATCCTCCGCGCGCGTCTTGGCCCGTAAGGCTTCTCCCAGGAACTGTTTGACCTTCTCGCTTGTCCCGGCATACTGTTCGCCACAGCCCATGGAAGTGACCAGAAGGAAGTGTTCCAGTGTCCTGTAACTTAAAAGGGCATCAGTGACATGGATGTTGCCGATGGCACAGATACGGCGGCCATTCTGGTTCTTGCCGCCCATCAGGCTGATGACGCGTCGTGGTATTGACGTCTCAATGGCCCTGAAGCAGTCATCCAGGCTGAATGCATCGCCACGAATGATGGAGGTCCCGATGGATTCGAGAACCGAAGCGTCACTTCCGGCGCGTACCATGGCAGCAACTTTTTCCCCCCGTTTGGCAGCCAATGTTGCAACTAAAAGCCCTGTGTTTTTGGACGCCCCGAAAACCAAGAGGTCACAGCCGCTCATGCGATAGCCTTTTCAGTTGTGTTTTTAAAAAGCGCCTTCATGGCGTCAACTTGGTCTGCAAGCAGTTGGCGGTTCTCATCGCGCCCGGCATAGACCTTGAACATGATTTTCCCTTCCTGGTTGGCGAATTGGATGCTCAGCGTTGGCAGGTTCATGAAAAGGCGTTCGACCAGATAGATGGCCTTACAGTTGCCATGCCTTATATGGCCATGCAGCGGGCTTTTGGGGGTGAGGTTGTAAAAGCCATGGGCAACACCGCCGTTGGGCACTTCCCCCACATATTCAAAGATGACGTCGCCGGTATTGATGATGGTGGTCATTTTTCCCAGCTTCGATAAGGCTTTCATGATGTCGACGAAACACTCTCTACTGGTTTTCTGCCATGTCCCTTCGGGTAGGAGTTCTATGACGTCGCTGGTGGGGAGCCCGTTTTCCCGTGCCAAGGGCTCAAGCTGTGTCCCAGGGTTTTTGGCAAGTGTCTGCCTGATGCTTTCTTTGATAGCAGATATGTCTTCCTGTGCTTTCTGTTGCATGGATTTCCCTATTTTTTAAAAAAAATGGCATCTCTGGGTTGTAAAGCCAAATGAGAACTATTATCATTTGCGCTCATTGAAGTCTGAATGATAATGATTATCACTCACATCGTCAATTAGAACCGTACTGGTAACGTGAGGAAAAGCACCTGATGTCGGAAACATCCACCATGCCATTTGCTTACAGGCATAACAACGTCCTGCCAAAGTCCTGGGTGAGGGGCTTGTGCATTGGTGTGACGCTTGCCCATTGCCTGATTTTGGGGTGGATAGCCCAAGGGACGATGGAAACGGTTGCCATTGAACCCGGTGGCGGCGGTGGTGGGGCAGTAGGCCAAGGGGTGATCCAGGTCAGTGTCCTTCAGGTGCCCAAGGGGGAAGTCGTTCGCCCCCATCTACCGGAACCCCAGGCGGAGCAGATGGTTGCAACTGATACCGAAGAAGCGGACAGCAGCTTTACGGTGATGAAAAAAGAAACTGCGCAACAGGTCAAACCGGCTCAAGAAACAGCTGCAAGTGACAGTAAGGCTGTTGAAAAAACGCCTGCTGAAGGGGCTGCAACGGGAGGTGTTGGCGCTGGACGTGCCACAGGACAGGGTAGCGGATCGGATACGGGGTCGGGAACAGGGACTGGCAGTGGTGCCGGGACGGGGACGGGTAGTGGCACCGGCAGTGGTGCCGGCCAAGGTGCTGGTGTGGTGAAGGTGGCCATTTCGGCATTGCGTTATAGAAATGCGGTGAAGCCGTATTACCCGGAAGAGTCCATAGAACGCCGTGAAACTGGAGCCGTTTATGTCCGTGTTGTGGTTGGGACAGATGGGGCGGTTAAAAATGCTGGCGTTGAAAAATCATCAGGGTTCAGGCGTTTGGACAATGCGGCATTGACCGCAGCGAAGCGGTCGACTTTTTACCCGTATATGAGTGGTGGGGCGCCTGTCGCTGTGATGGCAAGCATTCCGTACCACTTCAACTTGGCTCGGTAATTGAAGGAATAAGGAGCAGCAGTCAAACAAATGGAAACAACAGTAAATGCTTTTGGATTCAGCCATTTCATCACGCATAGCGACTTTTTAGGCAAATTCCTCTTTTTTGTCCTGGTTGCGATGTCCATCGTGTCATGGACCATCATCATCGTCAAAGGCATTGCGGCATGGAAGCAGAAAAACTCCAGCCAGGCCTTTTTACAGCTTTTCTGGAACGCGTCGTCCCTAGAAAGTGTCCAGCATGAAATCCAGGTGCATGGGATCCAGTGCCCGTTCTCGCATCTGACTGCCCATGCGCAGCACGCCAAAGCCCACCACCAAAGCTATGGGGCATCCAAACTCTCTGAAGCGGGGACACAGCAGGACTTCATCATCCGTACGATGCGTATGGTCATCGATGAGGATGCCACACGCCTGGCTAAGGGATTGACGGTCTTGGCGACAATCGGTTCAACGGCACCGTTCGTAGGGCTTTTCGGTACGGTCTGGGGGATTTACCACGCATTGGTTGCGATTGGTATGGGGGGATCCGCATCACTTGCCCAAGTTGCAGGCCCCGTCGGTGAAGCCCTGATTATGACGGGGATTGGCCTAGCAACGGCTATTCCCGCGGTTATCGGTTACAACTGGCTGCTGAGGATGAATAACGTGACACTGGCAAAACTCGATGCATTTGCCAATGAACTCTTGACGTTCTTGACGACGGGCAAACCTTACCTGATGCCGCAGGCGTCTGACGCCCCTGATGTTGGCGGCGGCCGGATAGTCGCTTTTGCAAGGAAGGAAAAATAATGGCGTTCGGCAGCAAGTTCCAGTCCAGGCAGGGCAGTGGAGCCCCGATGAATGAGATGAACATGATCCCGTTGATTGACGTCATGCTCGTCCTGCTGGTCATCTTCATTGTGACGGCGCCTTTGATTGGTCAGTCCCTGAAGGTTGATTTGCCTAAGGCGGTTGCGGCACAGAGTGTCCAGGCACCGGCCAAGATTGCCGTGTCCATCAGTGCGGATGGCACGCGCCATATCGACGGCAAGACGGTAAGCCGTGAGGAGAGCCGGGCACTTTTTGCTGCGGCGGCACAGAAGTCCCCGATGCCTGAAGTCCATATCTATGCCGACAAAAGTACCGATTATCAGTCTGTTGCGCAGACGATGTCAGATGCCGGGCAGTCCGGACTGACACGCATCGGCTTTGTAACGCAGCCGGAGAAATAATTGTTGGTAAGTTTTTTAGGACCATTTGACGACTTTTAAAAAATAGGAAATCTAGATGAAGAAACAGTACCCCGTCGTTGGTGTCTGCCTGGCTTCTGCCTTGTTCTTAGCTTTACAGGCCAGGGCGCAGGAAGCGGCACCAAAGGAAGTTAAGCCATCTGAATCGATTCAGCAGGAAGCCTCTGCACCTGACGTTGCGCAGAAGACGGCCTTGCCTGAAGGCATGGCATCCGGTGATGTTATGCAGATGGATGCGATTACGGTGACGGCAACCCGTCAGGAAGAAAAAATTCTGAATGTCCCGCAGACCATCAATGTGATTACCCGTCAGACGATGGATGACCACAATGTGAACAACATTGAGGAAATGCTGCGCCATACTCCGGGTGTGCATGTCGACCGGCAGACATCTTTGGCGAATTCGGCTTTTGGCGGCTCTGGTAGCATCACGATGCGTGGCGTTGGCGGCAACCGTATCCTGACCCTTGTGGATGGTGACCGTGTGATGGAGTCAGCTGGGGTGACTGGTGACGTGGGTAACCGCATGTTTGTGGATCCCCAGATGTTGAAGTCTGCTGAGATTTCACGTGGGCCGGCGTCAACGTTATGGGGCGCTGATGCGATGGGTGGTATGGTTTCCTACCAGACATTGGATCTTGTCGATCTCCTGAAGGGGGATCTGATTGGTGGCAAGGCCATGGTGGGTTTTGACAACCTGAATGACGGCAAGACGGAGCATGGTGCCTTTGCCGTCCAAATCAATGACAATGTCCAGGCGCTTTTGGGGTACACGCATAGGACGCATAAGGAAACGCGCTTAGGCAGGGCGCGTGATGTGGATTGCGGCCGCGAGGGGTTTTCCTGCAGCAGCCTGCCGCCTTTGCATGAAGAAATCAACAATGTCCTAGGTAAGGTGGTTGTCCGGCCGAACCAAGACCACCAAATCAAGCTGACAGGTGAATTCTTTGAATCGAATGCCCGTTCCCAGATTCCTTTCCTTTCTTCAACGGGTGCTGCTTTTGGCAGTGGGGGTGACCATCGTAGGCAGGATCAGACGCGCTGGCGTTTTGCCTTGGAACATAAGTGGGATGTGAATGCGAACTGGCTCGACAACGTGAAATGGCGTGTGTCCTATTCGGAACAGGAACGCGAGGTCGACCGCGACCAGGACTATGTTACGAAACCGACCGATTACAAGGTGCTCTATCCGTCCATGTGGAAGATGTTTGCCATGATGGGGGTGACCGATGCCAATGGGATGGCGCCGGGTAAGGCGACGAATACGCGCCGGATTACCAATTACGAACAGGATATGTACCAGGCCGATATCCAGCTGACATCGAGTTTTGATGCATGGAATACTTCGCACAAGCTGACCTATGGTTTCCAGGGGGATCTGACGGAGTCGTCCTACACACTGGAAGAAACGAACTACCTGACCGGCGTGACCAAGAAAAACGCGGAACTGGGCTCTGCCATGTCCCCAACCTTTGCTGACTCGGACACTGTCCGTGCCGACCTGTACATCCAGGACGAAATCAAGCTCTTTGATGACCGGCTGACATTGACGCCAGGTATCCGGCGTGCACATTACTCCTTGGATCCGAGCGGCGGGACTAAGGTTGAAGGGCATGAAGCGAAGAAAATCAGTGAAAGCCGGTGGCTGCCGCAGATGGGGGCACTCTTTAAGCTGACTGACAACTATTCAGTCTATGCGCGCTACGCCAAGGGGTTCAAGATGCCGACGGCCCAGCAGCTTTTCATGAGTTTTGAGAGCGATACCCGGACGATCATCCCGAATGCAGACCTTAAGCCTGAGACGAGTGATTCCTACGAAGTGGGGTTCAGGGGCAAATACAATGATGGCTGGTTCTCATTGGGTGCTTTCTATACTGACTATGATGACTTCATCGCAACCATGCAGCAGGTGGGTGAGAGCACCTATTCCTCAAAGAACATCAACCGGGTCAAGATCTGGGGTGTTGAAGCATCAGGTGAATGGAACTTCGCGAAGAACTGGAGCTTAACCGGCAGTGTCGACTGGCAGTATGCACGCCAGGAAGATGAGGAAGGCAAGAAAACACCTTGGCTGGTGCCTCCGTTGACGGCTGTGACGGGGCTGAAGTGGAAGTTGCCGGAATATGGGGTGACGACAGAACTTTTCGGTACCTTTGCGCGTAAGGTCACGCGTGTTGAAAAAGACAGCAACGGCAATGACAACTTCAAACCAGGTGGCTATGCCGTCTTTGATGGTTACGTCAACTGGCAGATGACCAAAAACCTGAAGCTGACGGCATCGGTCAACAATATCCTGAACAAGCGTTATTTCGACTATACGGCAGGTGGTACCAGCTTGGACAACAAGACGAGTGCGACCAACCCGTTGGAACTCTTTACTGCACCGGGGCGGACTTTTGCCGTCTCACTGCAGGCAAGTTTCTGATTTCGTAGGAGGCCTTGATGGAAAAACAGGGAGACTCTGTTTTCCATCCGCGTGGCACGTGGATTGCCCCGGCAACGGGGCAATCCATCCCCTTTTCAACGCTGATGGAAAAAATGGCTGGAAAATCAGTCGTCATGCTGGGGGAGACGCATGATATTGCGGAAATCCACCGTTGGCAGCTGCATACGGCTGCATTTTTATATGCATTAAGGCCGCATATGATGATGGGCTTTGAGATGTTCCCCAAACGGGTGCAGCCTGTGCTGGATGATTGGGTGGCAGGCAGGTTTGATACAGCAGCATTCCTTGAAAAAGTGGAATGGAAAACCGTCTGGGGATTCCCGCCTGAAATCTATCTGCCGCTTTTCCATTTCTGCCGCGCAAACGGCATCCGGATGCTGGCTCTGAACTGCTACCGCGAACTGGTTACCCGTGTCGGTAAGGAAGGGTGGGATGCTATCCCTGTTGGGGAACGTGATGGCCTTACGCCTGCTGCACCGCCACTACCCAGCTATGTGGCACACCTTAAGGCCATGACGGGAGGCCGTGCCGGCGGCCGTGAAAACATCCCCGTGGATGGCGGGCGCTTCATGCGCGCGATGCAGACCTGGGACAGGGCTTTTGCGTGCAATATCGCCTATGCGCGTGAGGAAGCGTTGCGAAAGTCAGGTGAGGCTCCGCTCATCATCGGCATCATCGGCAGGGGGCATCTGGAATACGGGTTCGGCACCCCTTACCAGTTGGCAGACCTGGGTATTACCGATACCGCTGTCCTGTTGCCATCCCAGTCAGAAGTGTGGCAGTTGAAGCCGGATATCCCAGGTGAGGCAGGGCGGCCTGACCAGTTCTATGCCGATGCCGTCTTCCGTCTGGATGTGCCGGAACCCATCCCAGAGCGCCGTATGCCGAAAAGGGAAACTGAAGGCAATAAATCCTAAGAACGATTCCAAGCAGTACCATGAATAGGACTCTCAAACGTATTTTCGAGTTGGCAGCCGTTTGTATCAAGGGGCCAGGTGGCAAAGTTGGCATCCTCTACTGTTGCATCATCCTCGGGCTGAACCTGTTGGAGATATATCTCTCCATGAAGATGATCATGTGGAACAAGGACTTTTACAGTGCCTTGGAAAAGTATGATGCCAGCGGTGCCCTGTTCCAGATCGGTGTCTTTGCCATCATCACTGGCATCAACGCTTTCCAGTACCTGGTTGCGACGTACCTGCGTCAGCTGGTGCAGATACGTTGGCGGACAATCCTGACCAATACCTTCTTGGGGCGTTGGTTTGCTGACAAGGCGTTCTGGCACTTGAATACGGATGAGTCTTCGGCTTTGGACAATCCAGACCAGCGTATCTCGGAAGACTGCCGTATCTTTGTTGACCGCTTAACAGGCAAGGCACTGGACTTAATCAGTGCCATCATTAGTTTATCGACCTATGTCTTCATTTTGTGGAAGCTTTCGGACTTTCCACTTGAAGTCAATTGGTTTGGCGAAACGTACTATATCCGGCACTACCTGATCATCGTGGCGCCGATCTATGTGCTGATTTCAAGTACCCTGACACACTGGATGGGCTCACCCTTAATGCGTTTGAATGTCATCCAGCAGCACCGTGAAGCCGATATGCGTTTTGCCTTGGCGAGGCTGCGTGAATTCAAGGAAGCCGTTGCCTTGGAAAACGGCGAAAAGGCAGAGCGCAAGATCATCGACAGCCGTTATCTGCGGATCCTGGACAATTGGCGTGCCCGCATCAACCGAGAATTCATTTTGGGGCTCTTTACGCGCCCGTACTATATGACCGTCCTGCGTATCCCGACCTTCTTGGCATTCCCGGCTTACCTGGCAGGGCATGTGGCGTTGGGTGGCCTGATGCAGTTGGGCTCGGCGTTCATGCGGCTGGTAACCACAATGTCTTGGTTTATCTTCTCCTACCGAGAACTGGCTGAACTCAGTGCAACGACCAACCGTCTTTCTGACTTCATGGGGCAGATGGAAGAAATCACGGCAAGGCCAGAGCCGCTTGAGAAGGCCGAATCGGTTGATGGTGCTTTCTATGTTCAGGATTTGGTGGTTAGTGATCCATCTGGCAAAGAGCTCCTAAAGATTGATGACCTGATGATCAGGCCAGGGGATACAGTCTGGATTGATGGACCATCCGGCATCGGTAAGTCCACCCTGTTGAAGACCTTCTCAGGTATCTGGCCGTATTGCCACGGGAAACTGGGCCTACCGACAGGGAAGATTGTTTTCTCACCACAGAAAGCCTATCTGCCGCTGGGAACACTAGCCGAGTGCGTTGCATACCCTGAACCACCTAGGGATATCGAGAAAATCCGCAACCTCTTACAGCTGGTCGGTCTGAATGAGCCACGTCATGTACAGCAGTTGGAGAAGACAACCGACATTGGCGACGACTATAGGCTCTCAGGGGGAGAACTGCAGCGTCTGCAGATTGCACGGATACTTTATGCGCAACCTGACTGGATTTTCCTAGATGAGGGAACCAGTTCGCTCGATATCGAAGCGGAGGAGAAACTCTACCATCTAATCAGGACACACTTGCCGGACAGCAGCATCATCGTCATTGCACACCGTGAACCGAAAGGGCTTGGCACATACCGTCATATTGACCTGTGGAAGAACCGTCCAGGCAGCCGGGCGCTGGAAGCAGTACCTGATCCAGATGCGGCAAACCTTGTCCCCGCATAAGTTGGAACAAGGCCAACAGGAGCTTAGCATTTTCCGATGGTAGGGTAGCCATTTTCAGTAGCAGCTCAAGCTGTAGGGCTGCTCACGCAGGTCAGCTTCCTCGGAGAAGAGTTTAGCAGGTAGTCCGTCTAAGAACCGGGCGACGCTGGAGGCGATAGCCTGAGCTGGGTTGGCGGGTACCGCATTGCCGATTTGCTTGTATTGCGACGTCATGGAGACGGAAAACGTCCAGTCGTCCGGGAATGTCTGGATCCTGGCATATTCGCGTACAGTCAACGGACGTGTTTCGTCAGGGGGGCACCGCTCAGTGTGCTTCTGAGCGGGGGCGCATGTCAAGGTCAGGCAGGGTTCATCCCTGGACAGGCGTCTAGCCAGCCCTGTCTTTCCGCCGCTGAGGTAATACGACTTCATCATATACCCCAAGTCTCTGCCACCTAGATAACCGCCAAATCTAAGCCCTAAACTGGGCCTCTAATTTGCTGATTACTTAAGAAATTATGAATAAAGTGATTAAGGAAGTCGATGATATTTATTAACAACACTTTCTAACCATGGATTAATGTTGTTGCTATTGATGTTATTATGCCGCAAGATTGATGCTATATCTGAACGCGTGATAATCAGAATAGGATGTCCATCATCGATAACTTCACTATAAGCTTGGTTGTTCACATAGCTAGTAGTTACAAAAATACCAAATTGTCGGTAACGAATACGCGATATTAGTCGGGACATCTCTCGAACGCCGACAGGTTTATCTTCTGCGTAGCATTTTGCTTCCAATGCGCAGTCGATTTTGAGTGGATAGTTGGATTTGCTCTTCTGTGTTATTTGATAATGTCCGATAGCATCGCGTCCGCCGTCCCGCCAAGGGCGGGTTAATGAAAAGTCAATAAAATTATTGTCCATTTTACAGATGATATCTGTAGCGCAAGCCTCGAAACTTACATAATTATCTTGGCTACAAAATTCTCGAATTTTGTTGATGCACACGCGTCCTTCTTCGTCCATTTGTAATTGATCAATTCTAGAAGGTATTTTTTTAATGCGTGGTGCTTTTAAGGGGATGATGCCCTCTCTGCCTTTTGCAACAAATTCTTTCCATGCTTCTGGAGCATATAAGTCAGCGTTTTCAGGTTCATTAACTAATGCATGTAACCATTTCCGAGATATTGGTTTTTCCCCAGTATCTAATATAGTGAAATATGCTTCGTAATTCTGAAAGCGGTTGTCTCCCATTGTTCGCCAGAATGCGACTAAGTCTCTATCTGGGGAAATAGATCTATTTCCAGGTGCAGCAAGGCCTAGAAATTTTACATCACGTCCAGTTCCGTGTTTTTTAAATATAAAAAAAGGAGGGATATCCTGACAGGATTTAAAATTTAATTTCTCAAAAACATCGCGAAGCAAAATATTGCCATTTTTCTTGGTATTGTGAATATCTTGGCCAGGCTTTCGATTGTCTCCGTAATATCTGAAGATTCCTGTCTCTTCGTCTAGGTAATCCGGCCACTCAAGCTCTTCCATAGAAGTGAAAAGTACAACATAGGCTGTACGATTTTTATCCTTACTGAGAACCTTTCGAAAGCCACCTGAATTGCCAGCTCGCATTAACCGACTTAAGACTTCACTTCCTATATTTTTGACTAATCCGCCTTTATAAATACAATCAATCCATAAGTCAGCATTCTCAAGTTCAGCGAAAGGAACTTCAGTTATTTTTTTATCCGAAGAGGCCATCAAAAGTCTCCATAATTTTGTTTCGTGCTGTCATCTGGTTAATTGGTAGACATTTTATTATATTTGTTCTCAGGTTTTTAAGTGTTAGGTTGTTTGGTGTGTTGGCGGAATGGCTTGGTTAGTAGCCAAGCGAGAGGTGTTGTTGGCGCGAAGCAGAAAAGCACCCAAAAGAATGATTCAATAGGCAGGTACTTCCATAGCATGGCACCGAGGAAGGGGCCAGCTGCCATCCCAATGTCCACGCCAATGTAAAACGTACTGTTGGCGAGCCCTTTTTGGTCTGCATCCGAAATGATGATGGCGTGGGACTGGCAGACCGAAAATGCAAACCCGAAACCACCTGCCATACAGGCAGCGCCAAGGAACATCAGGACGTTGCCTTCCATAAAGATCAAGGCGAGGTAGCCGATCCCAGCTGAGAGGGATGAGGCGAGCATGAACCAGATGAAGGCTACCCGGTCAAAGAGGCTCTTTGCGCTAAGACGTAGCAGGAACAGCACGATGGCGTAGCAGGGGAAAAAGAGGCTCACCATCACGGGGATATGGCGCACTTCAGTGTAACGGACGATGAACGTCTGCATCGTGTAGTACGGTAACGTGAACATCAGGCTGATCAAGGCGACCGGTAGCACGGTTGGCAGGAAGAACCGGAAGCGGGCTTTGCGGATTTCCTCTGGCGTATGCTGGATGACCGGTGGGTTTCCACTGTGCTTGATAAAGCAGGGTAACAATGTCATCACGACGACGAAGAAGATATCGAGGGCAAATGAGGTGCGGTACCCTAGGTGCTGATAGATCAGTACGCCAAATGCAGGAGCTAGTCCCATCGCAAGGGCGTTCATTGTGCCGTACATGGCAACCCCGTAGCCGATGCGGTGTGGCGGCATCATTTCGGCGACCCATGTCGACAGGCATAATGAGGACATCGCATAACCTGCGCCCGCGAGGATACGGCAACCCAAGATGATCAATGGGTCTGAACAAAAGTAATACCCAATGGCGCCTACCAACTGCAGGATGCCGGCAATCAGGCATAGCCGTACCTTTCTGTGCCTGCCGATGATGGCACCGACATAGGGGCGGAAAAAAAGTGCCACGATATTGGCGACGCCACCAATCAACCCAATCATGACATGGGTGGAACCAATGCTCTCTGCAAAGCCCGTGAGTAGCGGTGTGACCATCACATAGGAGCCCATGAAAAAGAACGTCGACGCCATGATGAGGGCGAAGTCCTTTCGTGAGGCATGGGTGATGTCAGACATCGTAAGTGGGCAAAGCTGGTTTGGGAAGCAATCATCTTACGCTTGGCAAAATGGCTTTTCAATTGTCTTTCGTCTTCGGAAGTATTAGGGGCATCAGGGCTTATAAAATGCGATTTTGTGGTGAGTGGCTTTCCCGATAGAATGTCAATGTTCCCGGTTGTGCTACAAAAACGTTGCTGATAAGCCAAAGGAGGATTTTTTCATGTGGATTATGTTGAATGATGGTTTTCTCTCAATCATCAAGAAAGATTGTGCGCCAGATGAGTTGTTGGTGCAGGCAAGGCGCCCAGGGGATATCGAGCGCGTCTTTCCCCAGGTGGTTGTCCAAGAAACACTGGAAAATGACTACCGTTACCAGGCGGCTGTGAAGAAATCTCTTGTGATGGAAGCCATAAGCAAACGTATAGAAGCCATCGACTATCCTGATTTCACTGAGTCGGTAGAAGGTGGTGACCTCTTGAACGCTTACATGGAAGTCTGGGGTGATATGGAAAACATCCAGGTGGGCGGGTCATGTAACCGCCATGTGAAGCGCAACCAGCTGTTGGGCGGTGGCGGCTATTGACCAGCGTGTGTCTGTCAGAAAAGGAGTCATGCCATGGGGAAATTCAAGACACTCGGCGCCGTATCGGCGGCAGTCCTCTGTATGTTGGGGTGTACTAGTGCGCATGAGTTAAAACCGACGGTGACCATCCAGACGCCAGGGTATTTTATCCAGAAGCTCGAATATGACAGGCCGTATATCGTGCCCGATGATACCGGTAAAGGGACGAAAACCATCATTGTCCGCTATACCAAAACGGATAAGATGAAAAAGAGGGGTTACCATATTGCTTATGGGGAAGATAAGGAATTCTACAGCGATTATGTCCTTCGCCAAGAGAACCGCATACCGTATTTTGTGCACAGCAAGTATGGCAATATCATCTACCTTTATGAACCAGAACCATCAAAATTGACCCATTCTTCCATCTGGTATTTCTCCTTGCAGTCCAATTATCCGGGGACAGGGAATTCCTATCAGGCAGGCTTTCTCGGGGAACCGAAGAATCCGGAGAAAGTTGAAATGGTTATGGGTGCCGGAGGCGTCGGTGTTTTTGTCGTTCAAAGGGCGATTGAAATCACCGAAAGGGGTACGCCTAAACTGATTCCCCCGAAGGATGGCTTTATCTATGCGTTGCCTCAATACAATGCGAAACTGACGCTAAAAAGGGATTACGAGTTTGACGTTTTCCCGTCAAAGAAAGCGTCAAAAAGTACCCGTGAGACCTTGCCTGCAGGTACCGTCATGACGCATTGGCGTGTCCATGACAAAAACGATACCGAAGATCTGCTGCTTGAAGATGGACGCTTTATCCGCGTTGGGTTCCATGCGTTTTTCAGCGAACCCTATCCGTACTATGAGGTGGAACGCGTGTCAGCGAAGGGGCTGTTTGAGGGGATGCGCGATCACTGACATTCGAGCATACCGCCGATACTGCCGACCTGTATGTGGGCAATGGGGACATTGCGGAAAAAGCGGAGCCCTTCTTTGCTGTACTTGTAGTTGGCAAGCGAAGACCAGTTGTCTTTCTTGTAGGCCGCCCCTTCCTTTTTCTGGATGAAAGCTTCCCATTTTGAGGCTGCTTGACGGGTCTTCCGGGAGGTCAAGTCATTGGTGACGACGATGGGCGGGGCGCCAGGGATGGTACCTGATCCCAGCCAGGTCAGCGTGAACGCTTTCTGATAGATGGGGCAATCGGTCGTATCAGGAGCGCAGGATGAAGGGCAAAGGAGGTTGGTTGGCATGATCTGCCCAAATTTCCCGAAGGTCAGTTTGTGGACATATGTGCCTTTGGGGACTTTGACTACCCGGCTCAGGTCAAAGGTACAGGTTGGGCTGATGTCCATCGCGATTTCCTGCACGATATCAGGTGTATCGTTAAGGGAATCTGCATAAACAGCGACCTCGCATTGCCCGACCTTAAAAATGTGTTCTTCCCCATTGGAGGAAACCGGTTTTCCGGCAATCTTTTCGATTTGCGAGATTGGGGCATAAATGTTGGCTCGGGAAAAAATCCTGTTAAGTTTTCCTGAGTCAGCTTGTGCAATGCCCCCAATCAGGCAAAGGGGGATGGAAAGTGTCAGTAATCGTTTTATCATGGGTTGCAGGCATCCAGGAAGCAGTAGCCAATCTGGATGGTTGAGATTGGGATGTCCTTGAAAAAGCTCAAACCCCGTTGGTAGTGCTTATCGGTCCAGGCAATGCCATTGGGATGGTATTTTTCGCCTTCGAGCTGCTTTGTATCCTGGATCCATTTGTCGGCTGCTTCCCGGCTTTGTGCATCGTCGATTTCTTTCTCAATGTCAATCTGCAGGTATTCCTCATCTGCGCCTCCCTGCCAGGACATATGGACGTAGGGATGAGGTGCGCTGCATAAATCTAGGCAGGGAATCGCCATGGCTCCCACTTGCTTGATGCGTGCGAACTTCAGGAAGGTCAGCTCATGCGCATAGGTGCCTTTCGGCGCCTTGACGAGCTGGCTCAGGTCAAAGGTGCAGTCAGGCGTGACCGTCAGTTTGAGGTTGTTGACGGTTTTGTTGTCGCCGTCGGCGTTTTCTGCCTGGATGTGGCATTGGCCGACTTGGTAGTGGCGCCTGCCGGGTTCAACGGCAACCGGTTTCCCTGTCAGCCGTTCAAGTTTCTTAAACGGGACGTTGAGGTTGGCATGGGTGAAGATTCTGCCCACTAGCGCAGGGTCTGCCTGTGCCGTGCCGCAGATGAAGGGGAGTGTGATGATGGCTGGGAGTATGCGTTTCATGGATTGTCCTTTGGAACGGTTATTCCTCTCCTTCGTCGTGGCAGCAGTCAAGCATGCAATAGCCGATACGGATGCTGGAGATTGGGATGTCTTGGAAATAGGCCAAGCCTTGCTTTGTGTGTTTGAGTGTCCAGACGACACTGTTGGGTTTGTACTGTTCCCCTTCCTGCTCTTTCATGAAGGTCACCCATTTGGTAGCCGCCGCCTTGCTCTCAGGGGAGGTCAGGTTGTTACGGGTGATGATTTCCAGATACTTTTCTGATTCAGGAGCCTGCCAGCTGATGCTAACGGATGTCTCTTCATCCGGACAGCCTTCCAGGCAGTCCGCACTGATGCCATCGTCATGTGCAATTTGGGCGAACCGGCCGAATGTGAGTTGATGGACGTGGGTGTCCTTGGGGACATCGATGAGGTTGGCGAGGTCAAAGGTGCAATCTGGGGTGATGGTTTCCAGTTCAATGGAACTGGTCTTCTTACCGTCATAGGAGTGGACGGTGACGGCGCATTGGCCAATCTGGTAGCGGCGCACAGAGCCTTCGTCTTTGATGGCCGTTGGTTTGCCGGTTATCTGTTCCAGTTTCTCAAATGGGACGTTGATGTTTTCCCGCGTGAAAACCTTATCCAGCTGTGCTGGTTCCGCATGGCTGGTTCCGCAGAGCAGCGGCAGGACAAGCAAAGCGGCAGACAGTGGTTTTTTCATGGTTGACTCCTGTTAACTTAAGCGCCGTAGCCATTGGACATGACGCAGCGCCAGCCTTTGTTGTCATGGTAATAGACGTTGTAGCCCACGCCCTCATACATTATGTCGGTCAGGATGATTTCCATGTTGCCGTCTGCGTTCAAGTCTGCGAAAGCTTCCACCTTATGGATGTGCGGTGGCTGCCAGTCGATTCTTTCAGGCGATGATCCCTTAAGGGAGATGTAGGAATCTAGGATGTGTTCCTTGACAACGCCATTTTCAATCTGGCGGACGATGACGAGCGAATAGCTCTTGGGATTGGCGCCTGGCATGACCCCATAGCTCGGGAATTCACTGCCTGGGTTCCAGGCGGCATCGTCACCACGCTGTGACGGGATGTTGGACGCGACAATGACGATATCGTTGTAATCGTGTCCCGTGATGCTGAGCTGTCCCCTGAAGAGTTGCACGATCTTGGGTTTGACGCCTTTGAGCCCTTTCTTTTCGAGAATCTTGCGGACAATGTCGAGGTAGACCGGGTTGTTGTTGGAGAGTTTCTCCATACGCCGTGGCATCGCATCCAACGGGCTGTCAGTCGCCAGGATTGGTGTGCCAACCCCATACTGCTTCCCGTTCTGATCCTTGATGGTATACATGATGGTGTCTTGGGCGTCTTTCTCGACGCTGGTTATCGTCCCTTGACCGATTTTGCCGGAAAACTTGTAAAGCGTGAGCTTATCGCCTTTTTTCAGGGCAGGCACCTTTTCGCCTTTCTGGAGCGTTTCTGCATCGTACCAAGTGGCATAGCGCTCAGCCCCTAGCGGGAAACCCGCAAAACCCGAGCGGATGCCGCGTTTCATGGCTGCGTTATAGGCGTCATAGTCGAAGTTGGGATCAGCCTGTGCACAGAAGGGGGTGCCAAGGATAGAAAGGGCGAAAAGGGAAGCAAGCAGTCGTTTCATGGAAAACCTCGCTGGAAGTCAGGTGGTGATACCGGCTTTTTTATGCCAATTCCTGAATTTAAGCCTTTTGTCTGTTATAGTTTAACCGCTATCTTTTCATGGAAGGAGGCTATCTTGAAAAAATTCTTTTGTTCCGTGATGGCAGTCGTTGTGTTCTGCTTTGGGGCACTCGCACCTGCCTCTGCTGCAACACCAGCGAAAGAAAAGGTCATCTTAAGTGCTGATATGGTGGATCTTTTCGATGATGGCGTTGCCATGCTGATGTTGGCAAAAAGTCCGAAGGTTGACTTGCTGGGCGTTGCCGTAGTCATTGGTAATACTTGGGTTGAAACAGGCACTGCCAGTGCCATCCGCCAGCTCGAAGGCATCAAGCGTACCGATATCCCTGTCATGATGGGGGTTAACACGGTACACCGCGAAGGCCGTATGGCAGCTATCCAGGATGAAAAGACGCAGTTTGGCCGGGGACCTGACACCCATGATGGTGCTGCTGGCTACCCACAACCCAAATCTTGGAAGGACGCTTACCGTGCTGCATATAATGCGGAGCCTACGATGGAGCCGAGCAAGGAAAATGCTGTTGACTTCATCATCCGCCAGGTCAAGGCCAATCCCCATGAAGTGACCATTGTTGCAATCGGTACCTACAACAACCTAGCAGCGGCTGTTCAGAAGGATCCAAGCATTGTCCCACTGATTAAACGCGTCGTTTACATGGGTGGCGCCTTCTTCTGGAACGGTAATGTCACGCCACAGGCAGAGTTCAACATTTGGTTTGACCCTGAGGCAGCGCGGATTGCTTGGCGTACCCCATTCAAGGAACAGGTCATCTTCCCACTGGATGCCTGTGAAAAGATCAAGTTCACCAAGAAGCGCTATGATGCGTTGGCAGCCCGTCTGAAAGACCCGCATTTCCAGACGATGTTTGCCAACCACTGGACAATGCCGAAGTTCAAGGAGAATCCTGAATGGAACACCTTCGTCTGGGATGTCCTCTGCGCCGCTTATGTCATTGATCCAACTATCATTGAAGAGGAAGAAACGTTGCCAGTCGATGTGAACACGGTTTACAGCCCGAATTATGGCTCAACCCTTGCTTACCGTGGTATTCCTCCTAATGGTACCCAGAAGGCACGCATTGTCTTTAAGGTCAACGAAGAAAAGGTCTGGAAACAGGTCAACGACCTCTTTGATACGATGTGATCGATATCATTTCCCCAGTCTTGCAAAAGGGCATCTCCTGTTGGGGATGCCTTTTTCGACTCATGGTTCTCAATGCCCTATGATGGCGCACGGCTACATTTAAGCGCTATCCTGATGCGGATTTTGGACTTTAGACAGGGTGCATATGTCGTGAGAGAAGCAATAACTTGTTGATTGATATGGAATCATTGATGTTGGCACGTCTTTTGCTTGCTATTCGTCTGTGAAAGTGGCACTTCTGATGTGTTCACAGGGACTTGGCATTTGGAAAAAGGAGGATGACATGGAAAAGAAGCGCTTGGCAGTCTTGGTTTTGGGTATTGGGATGGGTTGTGCTTGTGCACAGACGAATGTCACTATCTATGGACAGGTCGATACCGGCATCATCAAACAGACCGGTTCAGACACGGAGATGGGTAACAATGAAAACAGCCTGATCGGTTTTAAGGGGGCGGAAGCACTGTCCTCTGAGACCCAGGCGGTTTTCAGGCTGGAGCAGCGTTTCAACGGCAGTGATGGCACGAAGTATTCGGACAACAATGCGTTGGATAAGCTCCAAGGTAGTGATGGTGCCGAATGGCAGGGAGCCGCCTATGTTGGTCTTGCCAATAATACGCTAGGTACGGTCAAGCTGGGGCGTGTGGACAACCTGGCTATTGAAAATTACAGTGCAGTCGACCCATTCAGTTACTTCAGTGTTGGGATTGCAGGCTCTGGCGTCAACCTACTCTATTCCGAACAGATGCCTAATACCCTGCGCTACGATAGTCCGGAAATGGGTGGCTTTTCCGTGTCGGCAAGCTATACGGTGGGCAACGACACGCATGAAAAGGGGTACTACCACAGCTATGGCAATGACGGGTTCAGTGCGGGCGTGAAGTATACCAACGGCGGGCTATGGCTCACAGCCAACTATGACCGGTTGGCGGACTCAGACAAGTCGTGGCTCTGGAATGCGGGGCTTGGCTATACCTATGAAGGGTTGACGCTCACTGCGGGGTATCAGGGGACGTTGGTTAAGCGGGCTGCCGCTGATGTGCTGGAGATTGATGACAATGCCATCCGCCAGAAGGACTGGATTGTCGGGCTTGTTTACGATACCGGTCCTCATACGTTCAAGTTCTCATACAACCGGGGTGACTTGAGCAGCAAAGGCGACTATAACGGCAACATGAACCGCTATGCATTGGGTTACGTTTATTCACTGTCCAAGCGGACATCGCTCTACGGCATCGCATCCTATACCGATAGTGAAAACAATGCGGTCGGTTCGGTCTACAACACCAATGGGGCGTTGTGTGATTCGGTTACCGGAGTCCAGTTTGGTATCAACCACAAGTTTTAGGCTTGCTGAGGTGCTGTGACGGGGAGGGACTGTCGGGGTAGAATCACCTTATGGCAGATACCTTTTCCCCAGAAGCGCGGCACCGTGTGATGTCAAACATCCGGGCTAAGAACACCAAGCCTGAGGTTTTGATAAGGAAAGCCTTGTTTGCCCGGGGCTTCCGGTACCGGATTAACGACGGCCGTTATCCTGGCAGGCCGGATATTGTCCTGCCCAAGTACAAGGCAGTGATTTTTATCAACGGGTGCTTCTGGCATGGGCATGCGCACTGTCCGATATTCCATATCCCATCTACCAATACCGACTGGTGGCAGGCCAAGTTCAGGTGTAACCGTTCACGTGACGCCCGCGTGACCCGAGCCTTGACGGTGATGGGCTGGCGGGTCTGCCACGTCTGGGAATGTGCATTCCGGGGAAAAGGCCGCCTGTCGTTTGGGCAGGTCATCGATACCATTGCGGCATGGCTGACCTGCCAGGTTGGACAGACGGTGGAAATCCGCGGCAGGTATCGGGAATAGCGGTTCCTGCCAAAGCGTTTCCTAGAGACTGTCGACTATTTCAGGTTCATCTTGAAGAAGTTTTCCATCTTGTCGAACGGGATGACATCTTTTTTGTCATACAGGTCTGTATGGACAGCGCCCGGGATAATCATCAGTTCTTTGTTATCGCCTTTCAGTTTCTTGAATGCATCTTCACTGAAATAGCGGGAATGCGCCTTTTCGCCATGGATAATCAGGACTGCACTGCGGATTTCGCCGCTGTAGGCGAGGATCGGCATATTGGCAAACGAAAGGGATGACGTCACATTCCAACCGTTGTTGGAGTTCAGCGACCGTTTGTGATAGCCGCGTGGTGTCTTGTAGTAGTCGAAATAGTCTTTGACAAACCAAGGTGCATCACTTGGCAAGGTGTCTGGTACGCCACCAGCGAGCTTGTAGGTGCCGTTTTTGTAGTCAGCTGTCCGTTGGGCGTTCCAAGCCTTACGGGCTTCGTAACGGGCATTGGTGTCTGTCTGGTCAAAGTACCCGTTGGCAGTTACCCGGCTCATGTCATACATCGTGGAGGCAACGGTGGCCTTGATGCGGGTATCCATTGCAGCGGCGTTGATGCCCATGCCGCCCCAGCCACAGATACCGATGATCCCGATGCGTTCCGGATCCACATTGGGCTGGATAGACAAGAAGTCCACTGCCGCAGAAAAGTCTTCGGTGTTGATGTCAGGTGATGCCACATAGCGGGGCTTGCCGCCACTCTCACCCGTATAGGAAGGGTCGAATGCAATCGTCAGGAACCCACGTTCAGCCATTTCCTGGGCATACAGGCCAGACGACTGTTCCTTGACTGCGCCAAAGGGGCCGGATACTGCAATCGCAGGAAGCTTGCCTGTTGCGCCCTTGGGGACATACATGTCGGCTGCAAGGGTGATGCCGTAGCGGTTTACGAAGGTGACTTTGCTGTGGGTGACCTTGTCGCTTTTGGCGAAAGTCTTGTCCCATTCGTTGGTAAGGTTCAGTTTTTCCGTTTCAATCATTTTGGCTCCGTCAGTCGGGTTGTTTTTTATCGGCTTGGTATGTGCCAATGTGCTGGCACTGGCCAAACTAAAGAGCAGTGTTGCTGCCAAGGCGGTTTTTTTGAAAAGGTGCATGGTCGTTCCCTAGGGCTGGTTTGCATCAGGCATCGTTTCCGATGGTGTGTCCGCATTATAGGGTGTATGCTAAAAACACAAAAATACTTTGTTTTTATGCAGTTCAATGCCTAAAAGGCATGACAAGGTTGTGTTAGGATTTTTTCGACTTAGGTGCGTAGTCGCGCATCTCGGGAATTGCACCACCAGCCACTGCCCAGAGGTAGAGGCTGGCCACACTGCCATAGGGGCTGTAGCGGCGCCGGTATTTTTCAAACAGTTTCCGGTCGATTTTTCGGTGGTGGTAGACCATCCTGAGCCCTTTTTGGATGCCAAAGTCGCCAAAGCTTAGGATGTCCGGACGTTCCAGGCAGAAAAGGAGCATCATTTCAGCTGTCCAGATGCCGATGCCTTTAAGTGATGAGAGGGCTTTGATGGCCTCTGTATCAGGCATCTGTTTAATGGCTTCCAAGTCAAAGGTGCCTGAATTGACTTTAGCGGCAAGATCGACGATGTTCTCTGCTTTTTTAAAGGACATGCCGCAACTTTGCAACGTATTGGTGCCTGCAGCGAGGATATGGGGCGCATCTATCGTGCCGACCTGAGCCATCAACCTTGCCCAGACTGTCTCAGCGGCTTTGCCGGAAATCTGTTGGGCAACGATGCTGTTTACGAGTGACGCAAAGATATCGGGATGCACGGTGCGTTTGACGTGCCCGAGCCGCTCAATGATGTCGCCCAGTTTTTTGTCCTTGGCCTTGAGGTACTCGGTTTCGGTCTCCCCATACTGGAAATACATCGCATCTCCCAAATCATGACAAGTTGCGCCATCTTACCGCACAACAGGCGCGGTGTCCGTCTGGCGTTTAAGAAGGATGGATGCTGCCAATCCCAAGGCCATCAACGGTGGATAAAAGAGTCCCGTGATGATGTCGATGGGACTCAGCCCAAGGGAGGCCGTCAGGCTGGCGGCAATCAGGATCTGGGCGCCATACGGGATCATGCCTTGTACGATACAGGAGGTGGTATCCAGGAGGCACGCCGCGCGTTGCGGGGTGATGTGTTGGCACTGTGCCATTTCCTTGGCTACGGGACCAGCGGTAATGATGGCAACGGTGTTGTTGGCTGTGAAAAGGTTGATGGCACCTGCTAGGAAGCAGAGCGCTGCTTCACAGGAGCGTTGCCCTTTGACCCAGCGGCTCGCGTGTTCAAGCAGGAAGTCGATCCCCCCATTAAAACGGGTGAGTGCCAGGAGGCCTCCCGCCAAGAGTGCAACAATCAGCGTTTCCGCCATGCTGATTGCACCCTGTCCCAAGGATGTCAGCGCGGCAGCGCCATCGACAATGTCCAGGGAAATGCCAATCGCAGTGTTCAAAACGGTACCAGCCAAAAGGAGCACCATCACATTGATGCCTAAAGTACCCAAGATTAACAGGAGTATGTAAGGCATGGTTTTCAGGATATCGTCCATGCCAATGGGGGCAAGTTCCGGAGGGATTGTACCGGCAGAGAAGGCGGGCAGCAGGTAAAGCACCAGGCAGGCCAAAGCTGGGATGACCACGATTTTGAGGTTGCCGATCATCTTGTCGCGCATGGAAGCGCCCTGTGTGCGGGTTGCGGCAATCGTCGTGTCTGAGATGATGGAGAGGTTGTCACCGAACATCGCACCACCCACGGCAGCGCCCACAGCCAGGGGCAGGTCGGCATGGACTGCCTGTGCTAAAGAGGCGGCAATCGGGACGATGGCGGCAATCGTGCCGCAGGAGGTGCCCACTGCCAGCGAAATCAAGGCGGATACCCCGAAAAGGCCGGCGATCAGGTATTCGGTGGGTATCAGGTGCAGCGTGATGTTGACGGCGGCATCCACACCACCTGCAGCTTTGGCAGATGCTGTGAAGGTCCCTGCCAGGATGAAGACCAGGCACATGATCATGATGTCCTGGCTGCCCATGCCGCGTGCGAAGGTTTCGGTTTTGTCGGTGAGGGACGCCTTGCGGTTCATCAGGAGGGCGGCAGCTGACGCGGCGATGAAGGCCGTTGTCATCGGTACTTTCGAGAGGCTGCCCATGACCAGCGAAAAGAGCAGGTAGACCACGGCCAGTACGGCAAAGGGCATCAGTGCCCATCCGGATGGTGGTGTGGTAGGTGTTTTGGTTTCTGGCATGGGAAAAATAAGCGTCGTTGGCAAGAAAGCAAGTATACACAATGGGATTTTTTCTTTCCCGCTACGGTTGGGGGAAAGAGGGCTTGTCTATCCGAAAAATACCAATCAGAATATTGCTTAGGAGACTGTGCATGGAAAAAGAGAAAAACAGGCTGCGGGCGGTTGATTGGTGGAAGAAAACCGCCATGGATGGGCTTGTCATTTCCCAATACAACTTGGGTGTGATGTACCGCGATGGTAGTAAGGGTGTGGAAGAAGACCCTGAAGTGGCGGCGGACTGGTTTTTGCTGGCAGCGCAACAGGGGTACGCCCCGGCACAGTATGCTTTGGCCTTACTTTGCCTGGCGGGCAGGGGTATGGTCGTCAATAAGGAAGAAGGTGTCTCTTGGCTGCAGAAGGCGGCGGACCAAGGTTTCTTACCGGCAGTGAGCCGCTTGGGCGAAGCGTATTTCATTGGGGAAGGCGTTGCCCACGATACGACTAAAGCGGTCAAACTCTGGCAGAAAGCGGCGTTTGGCAATGATCCCAATGGTTTGTACCACCTCGCGATGCGGTTGTATGACGGCGTCGGGATTGAGGCTGATGAGCGCAAGGCTTTCAAGTTCCTGTTGGTTGCAGCTGGCGCCGGGCACGCAGAAGCCCAAGAAATGCTGGCGTTTGCCTACCAAGGTGGGATTGGTACGGAGAAAAATGATGAGCGGGCTGTTTACTGGAACCTGAAAGCGGCTGACCAGGGTAATCCCACAGCCCAGTTTAACTTAGGGTGTGCCTTCATCCACGGCAAGGGCGTTGAAAAGAACCCACGCACAGCAGTTTATTGGTATACGTTGGCGGCTCAGAAGAATTTTGCACCTGGTCAGGCGGCTTTGGGTGAAATCTACCATACCGGAACTGGTGGCGTACCGCAGGATGATGTCGCTGCCGTTGTCTGGTGGCGCAAAGCGGCTGAGCAGGGACATACCGAGGCACAGTTCCAGTTGGGCTGTGCTTTGGCACTTGGCAAGGGGACGAAGGCTGATACGAAACAGGCTGTTCACTGGTGGCTTTTGGCGGCAGCAGATGGCCATGTGCCTGCGCAGTTTTCGTTGGGTATGGCCTACAACATGGGTGAAGGGGTTGAAGAAGACCCCTTCCAGTCGACATTCTGGTTCAGGAAGGCTGCTGAAAACGGGGACTTGGATGGCCAATACAGTTTAGGTGCTGCGTATATCGAAGGCTATGGTATCGAAAAGAATGAACAGGAGGGCTTAAAGTGGATAAGGCGTGCTGCGGAACACGGGCATGCCACATCCCAGTATGTGTTGGCTGACCTCTACATGCGGGGGGATTTGGTACCCTTCAGCCCAGAGAATGCCTTCCGGTGGTTTAAGGAAGCAGCCAAACAGGATCATGTGGAAGCACAGGCTGTCTTAGGTACGGCAGCTTATACTGGCAAACACATGGAAAAGGACGTGAAAGCTGCTTTCAAGTGGTGGCTGCGTGCCGCAGAGCTCGGCCACACGTCCTCGCAGTTTTATGTTGGACGGGCCTATATCCTAGGTGAAGGTGTTGAACCGGATTATGACAAGGCCCGCTTCTGGTGGGAAAAAGCTGCAGCAGGTGGCCATACACGGGCGCAGTATTGCTTGGGTCGGCTTTATGTGACTGGTGAAGGTGTCGAAGTCGACTTGGAAAAGGCGGCCAGATATTACAGGAAGGCGGCCATGGGTGGCGATGCAGACGCCCAGTACTGTATGGCCGTCATGACGTACCGGGGCGAAGGTGTTCCCAGGAATGCTCTGCGTGCCGCGGCGTGGGCGCATATGGCGGCCAAGCAGGGATTGTTGGATGCACAGTTCAGCCTGTATTCGGCGTATACCAAAGGGCTTGGTGTCAAGCCTGACCAGAAAAAGGCGACCCGTTGGCTTGTGGCCGCAGCGCGTGGGGGGCATCCAGTTGCACAATACTTTTTAGGTCGTGCGTATGAATCTGGGACAGGTGTTAAGCGCTCGCTTTGGGATGCAGCCCGTTGGTACCGCAAGTCGGCCAAGCAGGGGGATGCCTATTCACAATATGCGTTGAGTTTCCTGTTGCGTGACAATCCGCATATGGGGCGTGAAAAGCCGCTTACCCTCTTAAGGAAGGCCGCCAAACAGGGGTTGGCTGAAGCCATCAATGCCTTAGGGATTACCTATTTCTATGGGTACGATGTCAATCCCAATCCCCGCAAGGCAGTTGGCTACTGGCGTGAGGCAGCAGAAAAGGGTTTTGCTGAATCACAACGGCGATTGGCGGAACTCTACTTTTCTGGTGAAGGCGTGAGAAAGGATGATAAGGCTGCCATCCAATGGATCCGTAAGGCAGCAGAGCAGGGTGACGAGAAGGCTTTGATCCGCCTTGCTGGCTGGTACCGCGATGGTGAGATTGTCAAACGTGATGGGAGTGAAGCCAGGGCGCTTTTCAATAGGGCGATAGCGAAAGGCAGTGCGGATGCAATGTACCAGTTGGGGATGATGTATTACATGGGCGACGGGATTGAAAAGGATCTCAAGCGTGCGCAGAAACTGTGGGAAGATGCGGCATCTAAAGGCCATAAAGAAGCCAAATCGCGTATCGCTTCAGGCAAGCAACCGAAAAAGGGGCGCAAAACACCCGCTTGAGGAGGCTGCTTTCAGGTAAAATCGCAAAGGTGCAAAAAAAACCTGCCACTTCAGGCAACCATCAAGGATAAAACATGCAGACATACACATTAAACAATGGGGTCAAGATTCCGGTTATTGGTTTTGGGACATGGGAAACCCCGAATGACACATCGGGCGTCGATGCCATCCTCTATGCCATTACCCAGGCTGGATACACGCATATCGATACGGCAGCCGCTTACCGTAATGAAGAAAGTGTCGGTAAGGCCATCCGTGAAAGCGGCATTTCACGTGATAAGTTTTTTGTGACCAGCAAACTCTGGAATACCAAGCGTGGTTACGACAACACGATGCGTGCTTTCGACAGGACGCTCCAAAATCTGCAGATGGATTACCTGGACCTGTACTTGATCCATTGGCCAGCGATTGAAACGCAGTTCCCGGATACCTGGAAGCAGATCAACCTTGATACATGGCGTGCGATGGAAAAACTCTACAAAGATGGACGCATCCGTGCTATCGGGGTCAGCAACTTCATGCCGCACCACCTGCAGCCATTGTTGGATGCCTGTGAAGTCGTACCAGCTGTCAACCAGATTGAAGTCCATCCTGGTTACCAGCAGGTCGAAGCGGTCAAGTTCTGTAAGGAAAAAGGCATCCAAGTTGAAGCATGGAGCCCATTGGGCAGGGGTGATGCGTTGACCGACCAGACAATCATGGATATTGCGGCACGCCTTGGTAGAACGCCTGCCCAGGTCTGCCTGCGTTGGGTCTTGGACAAGGGGCTGTTGCCGTTGGTCAAATCGGTGACCCCATCGCGCATTCTGCAGAACATCGATGTCTTCAACTTCAGCCTGTCGCCAGAAGATACGGCTGTCATTGATGCATTGACCGACTGCGGTGGTATGTGCCTGCACCCGGATAAGGTCAAGTTCTAAGTCCAGTTGATACGCACGCCTGCTGGTGGAGTCTGCCAGCAGGCCTTGTGTTGAGACCTAAGGTTTCCTGTCAGAATAAGAATACGAAGAAGGACGTTGCCGCATGATTATTGCAATTCTTATCGGGTCTGCCCTGGTATGGCTGATTGCATGGTGGCGTGTCTACGTCTACAACCAGAAAAAGGGATCGCGCCGCATCATGTCCCATATATTGGGATTTTTTGTGGGGCTCTTCCCCGCGTACTTCGTACTCCATTCGTCTGCGATGACGTTTCTGGCCTCCCCTAATGGGGTGGAGCCTTCCATCGGTGACCTGATCACTGTCTGGGCAATCTGTCTTGCCACCATCTTTGGCGTCTTTTATATGACGTCGCGACCGATTCCCAAGCAGGACGGTCCTAAGACCCTCTTCGAGCGCCTGGCGATGCGTTCTGATGGAACCATTGACGAGGGATCCCCGGACGACCATGGGGAAAACCTGAAACGCGACGAAGGTTTCTAATCGCAAAGGCCGCAGTTGCTGCAGCCGTTGCAGACCATCTTGCTGCCGCATTCCCGGCAGCTTTCCCGGTACCAGCGCTTATGTAGCACCTCTTCAGGGATCGGCAGTCCCAGGCTGTCATGCAGATTCATCTGGATGGGTTTGCCCTCGTAAGACGTCTTGGACTTGAACGCCATCACGCTCTGTAAGCGCTTGTCCGGCATCGTATAGGTCCTACCGTCCTTGACGAATTTTGTGCCTGTTTCGATGAAGCAGAACGTGACATCGTGCTCCCGGCATTGGCGTGATAAGTCCTGCACCCATTCGAAGTGGCACGGCCTTGCGCCGTCATAGTTTTCCCCACCGCAGAGCACCCGCTCAATCTGGCCGGTTGCCAGGTATTGGGATGCGTCGATAGCACCCAGGAGCGGCGCGGCCATGAAGCCCTTGTGCCGGAAGGGGAGTTCCAATAACAGTGGCAGCCGTTCATCAGCGCGTTTCTGGTTCTCGCAGGTGACGTTGAAAAAGATGTTTTCCCAGCCGTCGCCCCAGTTCCTTGGCAGGCAGGCGGCGACACGCTCGGGACGCTTGGTCAAGAGATAGAACGTGACGTCGGGGCGCAGTGAGATGATCCGCCAGGCTTCCTCACGCCAAGGGTCAGCTTCTTCAATGAAAAAGTCCGACGTCATGCAGACGCGCAGCGTCTCGCCGGATTTGACGACGTAGGAACCGTCCCGGCGTTTTTTCAGCGGATAGGTGAATCCCGCCCCAGTCCTGAAAACCTTCGCGGGATCGATACCGCGCTGCCGGTCTAAAAAATACATGTAGCAGTGCCTGCATCCTTCGCTTACCTTGGTGCAGCCGTGCCACGGGTTCCAGATGTCATGCATGGAAGTGCCTTAACGCATCCGCTCCAGGAATGCCTTGAAAATCTGACCCAAGCGGTCAATCGAGTTCTTCAAGCGGTGTTCGTCGTCCAGAAGGTGTAGCGCACAGCGTTTTTCATGGGCAAAGGTGACTGCATTGGTATAAGGGATCAGGCTATCGTGCCAGCCGTGGACAATGTCGATGTTGCTGCCATCCACACCGACTTGGAAAGGCGGGTATCCCGGGATGCCGATGGCAGGGGCCATCAGGAAAAGGCCTTTTAAGTGTTGGTCTGGGATTTGGCTCAGGTGGGCACTGGTTTCCAAGGCGACCCAGCCGCCCATGCTGGAGCCAGCAAGGAGGTCTGGTGGACGTTTTTCGCAGGAGGCAACGAGCGTTTCAACACGCTTTGCGGGATCGAACGTGCTGGAATAGTCTAGGCTTTCTACGTCGTAGCCCATCTCACGGGCAATGGCGGCAAGTGCGAGGATCTTGCTGCCCCAAGGACCGCTTTCTTTACCGTGCACAAAGTGGATCAAGGGTTTTTCCATCGGGAACCTCTCGGGGTGGTCTGCAATGCGCCTATTATATCGGGCGCATCATTCCAGGCGAAAAAAGCATTGCCTTGTTGTACAATGCACGTTATCCGAAACAATACATTCTAAATTTCCATAAATCTCAAATAGAATCAAAACATCTCTTTTTCGTATATTACTCTTAGGTGATAAAAGGGAATTGGGCAATCATACAGACTCACACAGCTAGCGTCAATAAGGTATAATTTCATGTCAAAAATGTATACAGAAGTGGATATACAGCAACATCACATAGGAGTTTATACCCATGTCAGACGATACGAACAGTGGCTCTAAGTGGAAAGTCAACGCCTTAAGTGCCAGACAATGCGAGTCGCTGAAGACTGGAGACAGGACAAAGCTGGTAGATGGCCGTGGCCTGTATCTGGAAGCAATGAAAACCCGAAAGGTATGGCGGTTCAAATCAAAGCTGAAGAATGGCACTCAGGTTCTGCTTACGTTGGGCGAATTTCCAACAATGACCTTAAGCCAGGCACGCAATGAGCGTGAGCGGCTCAGGGCAATGATATCCATAGGTGAAGACCCCCGTAAGGTTGCCGAGCAACAGGAAGCCGCATCTAAGAACACGCTGGAGACCGTTGCTCAGGAATGGTTGCATCTTCGGGCAGACAAGGTGACACCAATCACACTGAAAACCCTTAAACGCATCCTAGAAAAGGACGTGTTCCCAGTGTTGGGCAGTCGCCCAGTCAGTGAAATTTCTGTCGCTGATGTACTGGAGTTACTAAGGGGTATTGAAGTCCGGGCAGTGACAACATGCCATCTATGCAGGAACATCTTATCCAAGATTTTCGCATATGCTCTCAGGACAGAAAAATGTACCACTAATCCAGCGGCCTCGATAATCCCATCCGAAGACCTGAAGCGACACAGAATCAGAAGTCGTAAGACAATCCCACTGGAGGAACTGCCCAACCTGATGAAGGCCATAGAGAATGACATCTGCACCATTCAAGCTAGGACAGCAATGGTGCTGATGCTGATGCTGTTTCCAAGAAAGATGGAACTGTGTACGGCTGAATGGTCTCATATTGATTTTCAGGCAGGAACTTGGACAATTCCCGCTGAAAACATGAAAAAACGACGTGAACACGTTATCCCACTTCCTAGGCAGGCCATGATGCTGTTGCGTCAGCTATGGGCAGTCACGGGGCAAAAAAAGTATGTATTCGCTACTGGAACGTATCATGATGATTCCCCGCTAGGCAGTACGGCATTGAATGGTATGTTAACCCGGATGGGGTTCAACCGAAAAATGACTGTCCACGGCTTCAGGGCATTGGCGGCGTCTTGGATGGATGAGCAAGGGTTCAACCGCCTGGCTATTGAGCGTCAGTTAGCTCATCTGGAACAAGGCTTGACAAATCAAGCGTACCACCGTTCTGATTACATGACCGAGCGGAGGGAGATGTTACAGGCATGGGCTGATTACCTAGATCAGCTGAAGGCAGATACCACCAACACTGAAGAATCCTTGGAGGCGGTCGGGAAAGCGGCTTAGAATCGTTTTAAATGCAGGGGGCTATCTTTGGCCGGAGAACGCAGGAAGGTCCAACCTGTTGCCCTCTGCACCCACCATTGGACGCAATGATGCAGGACACATCATGACAGAGCATAGCTTTGATCCAGTAAATTTGAAGGATGCAGTCAAGCAGTCTGGTTTAAGTAGATTGCAGATTATTCGTCTAGCCAAGGAAAACAAAATCAGCCTTTACTTTGGTTATGCGGCTGATGACTTAGAGAATCAGAAAATAGAATTTACTTATTCAATAACCGATAAGAATGGTAAAGAATGCCTAGAGGTGAAACGTTTTGTTAATACAGTTAATGGACGTGTATACCGGCCTTTAGCGATTCCAATCTATCGAATACAGAGCAAAGAGCTTGCAAAATATATATGGTTATCGAGAGATGACATTGCATTATTAAAAGAATTGTTTAAGGGAGAATCCGATTCTACAGGCCAACAGAGTGGAGATGTTGGATCTGAAGAAATTGAGGATGAAGGAAATAAATATACAACAGCCTCAGTAGATGTCACAGCTAAAGTTAAATCAGCTTACGATTCACTGCTAGCAAAAAACGAGAAAATATCATCACGAAAACTATCTGAAGAGACAGGGTATATATACGGTAAAGAAAACAAAGTTTCTCATACAACGTGCAATAAACTGCTTCCACAAATAGAAGATGTAGAGAGCACAAGAGAGAATTATTAAACTGTAAACTAACTGTAAACTGTAAAGAGTGTAAAACTAGTCCATGAAACAGTAAAAAACCATCAAAGTTTAGCCATGTTCCTACTGTTGCTCAGTTAAGCGCAGTAGGGTTTTAATAATCTCTAAATATCAAGGAGGTTAGTATGGCTAACATAATCCAATTTCCTGTTGACCATTCTCAGGTCGACAATACGCCTACTCAGAAACCCCGAGCCGTCAACAAGCACGAAGTTCTGTTTGCGTTGGGAATCTCTTCCCCGACACTGTATAGGCTGATCCAAAAGGGGCTGTTCCCGAAACCAATCAAGATTGGTTCCAAGGCATCTCGCTGGCTGGAATCCGACATCCAAGAATACTTGGACAAGGTATCCGCAGAACGCAACGCAGCATGATGGGGGCAGATATGATGCAAATCTCAGTATATTTCCAACCGTGGATGATTGATGGGGCAGTCAATCAGTTTAATGAAACCAACGGCGTGGCCACCCAGCAAGCATTATCAGAACTAGGCATTACTCAGGAAGAATATTCCCAGGTCGTAATACCGTTTATGCATGAATTGGGGGTTATATGATTACAGAAAAAGAAACCCCTGAGAACAAATCAGGGGTAACAAGAATAAACCAATCAAATGAGATTATAACCGAAACGCCCGAACAGAAGGCAGTCAAGACCCGAATACTGGCATTATGCAAGGCAAGTGAGTCGGCGCCTGTTGGGTTTATCCCATTGTTTAACGTCAAGTCTAAAGCGGTTCAATGGCTGATACCTAATGTAATACCTTTGGGAATGTATACAACGGCCGGCGGTGAATCTGGTATTGGTAAATCCAATTTATTTGGCGGTTATTTACCGTCCTTGGTGACAAAAAAGGATTCTACTTTTAATGGTCAGCCGGTACCGTGGGGACGGGTGATTATCTGGAGTCCTGAAGAATCTCTAGAATATTCAGTTGCACCACGGCTACGGGCATTCGGGGCAAAAGAAGGGCTTGTCCATTTCATCAATAATAAAGTTTGGAGTGGTGAAGGTGAAAGGCAGCTATTCAATTTCGAGGAACATCTCACGAAATTGGAGCTCAGCATCAAAGAGCGCAATACAGAGGCTTGTCCTTACCGGCTGTTGGTTATAGATCCAATTACTTCAGGCATAACAGGTGACATGAATCAAGCCAACAGGGTCAGGCAATATCTTGAGCCACTCAAGGAAATGGCCGAGCGGTTGAATATCGCCATTGTTGGTATCACTCATTTCACTAAAGGCAGTGGGATGGCAAGCAGTCCTCAAGACCGTCTTCTTGGTTCTCAAGCGTGGTCAGCGGTTGCACGAATGACATTAGGGCTGTTTCGGGATAAGCAGACCGACAACAGGCGGTTGGTGATTATGAAGACCAATCTTACTGATGATTGTGTTGGGTACGATTTTTCTTATCAATTCGAACAGACCCCGGATGGGAATACCGTACCGAAGATTGACTTTATCGGACAGGTGCAGGGTGATGCCAAGTCTCTGATAAAAGATGTTTCGTCTGATGGAATGTCACAACATGAGCAAGCAATGGGGTTTTTGCGAGGAATCTTGCATGATGCGCCATTAACAACAGACCAAGTAAAAGCTGAATCTGAAGGGGCAGGTTATGCATGGCGTACCATTGAACGAGCCGTAAGTGAAATGAAAGAGAAAGACGAACTGCTAATCAAAAAAGATACAGGACGAACTTATAAATGGTATCTGCTGTGACCGTTTCTCCGCCAAAGCCGCCAAGACCGCCAAGATATTGTGTGGAGAATTTTTGGCGGAGTTACAAGACCGCCAATAGCTCCGCCAATGTTCACCCACTCAAAAACATGGCGGAGTTGGCGGAGATGGCGGAGCTCCCACACACATGGTGCAATACATCCATCTCATTCTTGGCATACATTCAATTAGGACATTTTTGGGATGAACATCAATTTCACTATCCAAGGGAAGTCGATTCCCAAGGCCAGGCCAAGGCTTACACGCCAAGGCATGGCATACACACCCAAGACGACTCGGGATTATGAACGGCTGGTAGTCAGGCGGCCTTAGCAGTCAGGCAGGCGTGGCTACGCCCATGGCTGGCTTTAGCTTTAGGCATGGGCGCGATTTTTCAGGGGCTTGCAGGCCTTGCGCTTTAATAGTTGGGGTACGTTTACTCATTGGCAGTACCATGGGTAACGGATTTCAGGTGTTGATATGCTTTATCAATGTCGGGGCCTGAAAACCCATCCCATGTAGTTTTTGACTGAATGAAAAGTCTGATTCCTAAGCCAAACTTTTCAGTCTTAACCCGTTGGATGTCTTGTAAAGACTGTTTGTAAACGATGTTGTATTCCTTTGAATTATCGTCCCATTCCATGAAATAAACCGCTTTGTCTGTAATTGTTAGATTGCCATCAAGCATTGGTGGCATTGCAAAGACTGGGCGGATGACAATTTTTGATTGGTTCGGATACCAGACACCACGGTTGTTAAAAATGACTTTTTCGTTTTGAGTGACTGCGCTGACAGCGGCCTGGTAGGCAGAGTCATCACTTGGCCTTGTGTTTGCACATCCTGCTAGAAACAGGGCGAAACATGTCGCTAACAATATCTTTTTCATAATCTGTCTCCGTGTTGTAGGTACTACGTCTGCATTGTCCATGATGTAGCGTCGCATGTCATCATTCATATTTGATGCATACCCAATATGCAGCCGCTTGTCCTATCCTTGTAGGGGATGGGGGGGTATAAAAAAGTAGAATACGAAAGTCAATTATTGACCGTCCGTCCCCTTAAATTTGCTACGAAAGTGAATTTTTAGGGGGAGGGGATGCAGGTGGAAGCAAAAATCATGCCAGAATTGTTCAGTTGATTTCCTGTTTTAGTATTGAAAACCGGAGAGGGGGCACATTTTTCGCTGTGTAACCCCTCTTCCTTTTTGTTGGTGTGGGTATGTACCATTGTCACTTGGATTGCCTATTTTTTTAGGCAATTTCTGTTAATTCTCGGCCTGTTTCGTCATTACTGTCTTGGCAGAACTTCAGGAGTGCGTTGCTATCTTGTGTCAACAGGATGTAGGCCATGTGCCAAGATGGGGTATGGACCCTCATAATCTTATCAAGATGTGCAACCCATTTCTCTGTCATGGCGGCTCAAATCATCATTGAACGGGTGTATGGTAGCCCCGTCAGAAATTGGGATGGAAGTATCACGGGACGATGCCCAAGGCCTTCAGATACCTTGAATGGCGGTTTTTTGTTGGTGATGTCATGAATGCATATTTATAGTTAGTTACAATTTCAGAATAGAGTATTGCATAGCAGTACAAATCAGAACCCCAGGACCTGAACATGATAAGACCCCGTAAAAAGCAAATGTTACAGTCAGAGTCTGAACCATCAGATGTGGGGGAAGTCGACTGGAAAACGTGTATTGCCAAAACATGGATTTCATCAGATGGTCAGATTCTGTTTGGTCGAACGGTCTTTGATCATTGCCAGATTGTCGGTCGTGTGGCTGAGGCCATGCTTGATGTCTTATGGCCTTTTGGAGTAGCAAAGCAGTTATTTCCCTATAACTTGCCTTTATTGGCTGCTCTGCATGATATTGGCAAAGTTTCGCCACTTTTCCAAAAGAAAATTGCACTGGCTCTAGTGGGAGCTAAGTTGGATGAGGGTGATAGTATTCTTGAAGCCAGTTATGGGTGGCACGCAGGTGCTTCACGTCTGGCGATGCTTTTAGAGCACATCCCGGAAGCTTTTGCCTGGGTTGTTGGCGCTCATCATGGAAATATGACGCGTGATGTCCAGTGTTTTGCGGATAACAAGGCTTTGGGCGGCATTCAGTGGGCTAAGGCACGGCGAGATTTGTTCGTTGCTTTGCATGAACAGTTTCATGGGAAGGCCTTTGATGCGATTACTGATGAATGGAAAATACGCGTCGGCGGTGGTTTATTGACAGTTGCTGATTGGATTGGCTCGGGGCAATGTTTTGATAACCCTTCCGTTCCTTGGCAACCATTGATTGATCAAGCTGTTGCCAATGCCGGTTTCCATAAACCGAAAATTGTTAAGGGATTGGATTTTCAATCAGTTTTTGGATTTGCTCCAAGACCTGCTCAGATAAGGCTGATTGACTCAGTGAATGGTCCTGGTATCTATATCCTTGAAGCCCCAATGGGAATGGGAAAAACAGAAGCAGCATTGTATGCAGCTTATAAGGTATTGTCAGAGGAAAAAGCTCGAGGGGTGTATTTTGCGCTGCCTACCTGCGTAACTTCCCAGAAGATGCGGACACGGTTTGATGAGTTCCTTCAGAAAATTATTGCGGATGATGATATATGGAAGACCCAATTATTAGTTGGCTCAAGGCATCTTGAGGAAGCAGACCTTGGTGGTGATGCAGGGCCCGGACAGGAATGGTTCAGTGTTGGCAAGCGGAAGATACTTGCCCCTTTTGGTGTTGGGACAATTGATCAGGCTCTTTTTTCAGTAATGCTGAACCGTTCATGCCTTGTTGGATTGGCTGGGCTTGCGGGCAAAGTGGTTATTTTGGATGAAGTCCATTCATATGACCTTTATACAGGAACGCTTTTGCAACGGTTGGTTGAAAAGCTCAGTCAACTGCAGTGCACGGTCATTATCCTCAGTGCAACCCTGACAAAAAGCAGACGGATTGAATTGTTTGGTTTTGAAAACAAGTCTTCTATTGATGTTTCGGATGCCTATCCCTTGATAAGCAGCCAACCTTTTTCAAAGCCATTGACTGAATCACCTGTTTCAGGTGTTGAGCAAAGTTCCACATCAATCCGCTTGGAAACGGATGAGACAGCTGTTTTGGCAGAAGCAATTGATCGAGCAAGAGGTGGGGAACAGGTACTATGGATAGAGAATACCGTTCGTGAAGCGCAGGACAAGTATCAAGCGTTTGTGGATTGTCTGGATGGTTCTGGTATTGAAATCGGTTTATTGCATTCCCGGTTCCTGCCTCGACATAGGCGCGAGCAGGAAGACTATTGGGTTGCAATTTATGGCAAAGAAGGAAAGCCACTCAGGCAGAAACATGGTCGGATTCTGGTTGGTACACAGGTTCTGGAACAGTCCCTAGACATTGATGCAGATTTCTTGGTTTCAAGATTGGCGCCAACAGATATGCTCTTGCAACGCATAGGGCGTCTCTGGCGGCATAAAGATACGGTAAGACCTGACTTCTCCAGCAGGCAAGCCTGCATTCTGATACCTAACAAACCGGTAGAGGATGTGATGGCTTCCATTCCTCAGGCTTTTTCTGGAACTTTCAATGTTTATTTTCCTTATGTCCTTTTGCGGACGTTGGAAGCGTTCAAGGATCATGGTGCGCAGTTGAATATGCCGGAAGATATCCGCCCATTGCTAGAGACAACTTATCAGGACCGGGAAGAAACAGGAGTTTTTGCACTGGCGAAACGTCAGATGACTCAAGGCAATGGAAGACGGAAAGGGACAGAACAGCAACGTCAGCTGGCTATGATTGGGGCGGTTACTGAGGGGCACATACCGACAAGACTTGGCGATGACAGCATAGACGTCCTTCTACTGAAGAAACTCTTCACAGTCGGGCAGGATAGCCAAAAGAAAACGGTGATGGAAACTTTGGATGACGAACAGATTGAATTGCCTTGGTCAACAGCGACGTCCCGTACAGTAATCAGACGTCTTTCGGTCAGGTTGGAAAAAGAAATCCTGCAGGTCCCAAAGACGAAAGGACTTCCTCCTGCTGATCCAGGTTATTACAGCAACGTGTTCCATCTTGATCGGTATCTTTACCTTGGTGATGCAGATGACAGTCAATCAGGAATACGGATTATGCTAATGGACAAAAATGGAAAGTTGAAAAAAATCCATTCCTCCGATGCAATGTCACGCTTTGCTTATCATTATGGAAAAACGGAAGGCTTTATTGGATTTCAGATACTCAAAGGGGAATGAATATGGGCTTTTCTTTAATCGATGAACCTTGGATTCCCGTTATCGGCGATTCAAGGAAAAGTCTGTGGGAGATTTTTTCCGAGAAAGATATCGTTGGTCTCGGAGGGAGCCCCTTGGAAAAGATTGCATTATTCAAACTATTGCTTGCCATATCGCAAGCAGCCTCCACCCCCAAGGATGAAAAAGACTGGCTGGCATTACAGCCAGAAGGACTTGCTTCGGCGGCCAAAGAGTACTTGGGAAAATGGAAAGGATCTTTCAATCTCTATGGCGATAAGCCATTCTTGCAGCTACCCGCAATAGCTGCCGCTAAAACATTCCCGATCCAGTCGTTGAATCCGGAAATCAATATGGGCAATACCACTGTGTTGTTCGACCATTCCCGTGAGAGAGCCCTGACTGACGCAGACCGTGCTTTATTGCTTCTGATGATAGTCAATTTTGGATTTACGGGGAAATTAGATAACACTGTTGTCCTGTCATCTGGATATTCAGGCAAGTTCAATGACAAAGGAAAGCCTAGTGCAGGGGCAACAAGCCCAGGTCTTGGTTATTTGGGTTATCTTCATACCTGGATGCAGAGTAATTCCATTTGGAAGACACTTTGGTTGAATCTTTGGACATTGGCAGCCTTGAAACAAGAAAAACTTCAGGCACGATTCCCTGTTGGGCTTGGCAGGGCACCATGGGAAAGCATGCCATCAGGAGAGGACGATGAGATTGCGAGGCAATTGAAAGGAAGCTTATTGGGCAGGTTGGTTCCTTTAGGTCGTTTCTGTCTTGTCAAAGGCGCAGAAATCCATTGTTCCGAAGGAATTGCTTATCCTTCCTATAAAGAGGGTCACGCAGACCTGACTTGCGCACTGAAACAGGCAAAGGATGGTTTCCAAGCTTTATGGACGAATCCTGAAAAGAAACCTTGGAGGGAACTGACTTCGTTACTGCGGTTCAGTGATGACAAGAATGAGTTCGAATGTCTGCAATCCAGAATGTGCTTGTTCACCCATATCAATACCCTTAAACAGCATAGTAAAAATCTCCCTCTTGAAATATGGAGCGGAGGCTTGCGGGTCAGTCCTGGAACTGGAAAACAATTTCTAAAAGGTACCGATGATTATGTTGAATCTATCCTTTCCTTGGATATGGAAGACCTTTCGGAAATCTGGCTCATCAAGCTAAAGTCAGAAATGGAACATCTGGATAAGCGGTCGAAACAACTTTTTGCATGTGTTGCTGGTTATAGCAAATCACTTAAAAAAGATAGGGGTTCAACAGAAGAAGCTATAAAAGTTGCTATCAGGACTTACTGGGAAAACTGTGAAAAATACAGTCAGGAACTGGTTGATACCTGTTTTGAGGATACATCAGCCTCTGACAAGGATTCTGATACAGAAAGCGGCGGCATAGAATTATTGCACCGGAAATTCTACCGGATGGCTTGTGATGCATACGATGCCATTTGTCCAAGAGGAACTGCAAGACAGATGGCGGCATGGGTAAAAAACCGCCCTGGATATTTACTGAAAGGCAAATGAGATGGAAAAACAGGAAATAACCAAGGAAGCCTATTTCGTCAACAGTGTTTTTCTGGCGAAAGCAAACAATGGTTTGAAAGCGAAGCTGAAAAGGGCTGACATACCTTCAATGGCATATCAGAGTTGGGAATTTCTCTTGAGTCACCGTATCAATCTGGAATATGAAGATGAACGTCAGAGTGCCGCATTGATTGCTGCAGCCATAGCCAAGTCTGATGCTGCAGGAAACGGCACCCTGTCATTGGGTCAGGCTCTTGCCGATGCTTTTAAGGGTGACACAAATAACGTTGAAGAAGACTCGCCTGCCTCCCAACGGTTGAGGCGGCTGATTGCCTGTTCCAGTGTTGAAGAACTGTTACAGGTTTTAAGACCAATACTGCAATTGATTGACGGTAGGTTGCCTGGCAACCATTTGGATTATTCCCGTTTGCTTCGCCAGTTATGGAATTTCCATTGGGAAAATCAGCAGGAGCGCATAAAAATCGAGTGGACTCGTGAATTCTATGGTCGGAAGGGTAAAACGTTATGAATTACCTCTCTTATCTCGAAGTTGGCCGACGTGATTTGAACCGTTTGTCTATCAAGGATCCTTATTCAGTTCATCGGCTGATATATGGTCTTTTCGATGATGTCAGGACTGAAGAGGAGAAACAAAAATCTATCCCTTCCAACTTCTGTTATGCAGACTTGGGGGGCAATACATTAAGGCGGCAGTTTCTCGTTTTGTCAGACCGTCTTCCAAAACAGCAAGAGTGGCATGACAGCAGTATATCCGTTAAGAAGGTTGAAGATTGGTACCTTAATGCAGAAGCATATCGGTTCAATGTCATCATCAATCCCACAACGCGTGATTCCACCAGTCAAACATTGAAACCTGTCAAGGGACGGGAAGCTATTGCAAATTGGTTCCTGCAGAGGGCGGAAAAGAACTGGGGAATCAGACCAGCCCCTGAGAGCTTGATGGTCGATAAAGTTGAAGTACTGACCTTTACTGCCAAGAACAACCGCAAAGTTACCTTGGCACAAGCACATCTATCAGGTTGTTTCGAGGTCACTGACAGAACCTTGTTCATTAAAGCATTCCGGTCAGGTATCGGACGTGGCAGGGCATTTGGCTGTGGGCTGTTGCAGATTGTACCGATTAAATGATTTTTAGGATTTTTAAAGGAAATAGAAAATGGAAAACCGATTTCTGAAAACACGTGTTGAATTCCACATTCTCCAGAGTTTCCCTGTTACCTGCCTGAACCGGGATGACTTGGGTAGCCCAAAGACAGCGATTGTCGGTGGTGTACAGCGTGCACGCATCAGTTCCCAGTGTTGGAAACGGCAGGTTCGCATGGGGCTTCAGGAGCAAGGTGTCAAACTGGCTGTCAGGACAAAACACTTGGACGCCATGATTCAAAAAGCCTGTCTGGATAAGGGGGCAACAGAAGAACAGGCTCAGAAGACTGGCGAGATGATGGCTAAGTGTTTAACGGACAATGCCTTGATTTTTGTGTCGGAAGGAGAAGCATCTGCGTTTGCAGATTATGCTGCCGAACAAGGATTTTTTGAATCAAAGGATGGTCAGAAAGCCAACGTCAGTGAAAAAGAACTGACCAAAGCCATGACAAAGATTTCCAAGACAGTTTCAACCCGCTCAGTAGATGGACTCGATATTGCTTTGTTTGGCAGGATGGTGGCAGCATCCCCGCAAATGAACATTGAGGCTGCTGCCAGTTTCTCCCATGCGATTTCCACTCATAAGGCAAGCCCTGAGATTGAATTCTTCACGGCGCTAGATGATATGCCGACTGAAGAGGAGCAAGGGTCATCCCATATGGGGTCATTGGAATACACTTCTGCCACTTATTACCGCTATATCTGCCTTGACCTTGGCCAGTTGGCACAGACATTAGGAACGGAAGATTCCGCAGTACTGGACAACGAAATGAAAACAGCCATAACAGCTTTCATCAAGGCATTGTACACAGCCGTTCCCTCAGCACGCCAATCCACGCAGTCAGGCGTCTGCGGTTGGGATTATGCCCGTGTCCTGATCCGTAAAGGGCAGCCGTTGCAGTATGCCTGTGAAACACCGGTCAAGATTGCCAATGGTGGTGGGTATCTGGAATCAAGCATCAGAGCGCTGGATGAATTCCTTGCTGCTAAAGAAAGGATGTCAGGGTCTTTGTTTGGCAAAATTGGCGAGGCAGTATTGTCTGCGGAGCAAGGTTCCGTTGATGATGTCATTTCTAAAGTTCTACAGTCGGTTGGATTAGGCAAATGACAAGATATGTCCTAATGTGGTTGGAAGGGCCACTACAGTCATGGGGTGTGGATTCGAAGTTCAATAGACGCGAAACGCTCCCATTTCCTTCCAAGTCGGCAGTTTTTGGCATCATATTGGCAGCAATGGGTGCAAGAGGCGAGCAGAAGGCATGGTTGTCTGAAAATGTGAAAGGTGATTTTGTTGTTCTTGCTTTTTCTGGTACGGAGCCAAAGGTAGTTCCTCAGCTTCGTGATTTCCATATGGTTGGTAGTGGCTATGATGCTGATGATGCGTGGCAGCGTGAAATGATTCCCAAGACCAGCGAGAGGAAGGCGGCTGTTGGAGGTGGAACCAAGATGACTTATCGTTATTACCTGCAGGATGCTTGCTTTGCTGTATTGGTCGAGTTGAATGGAGAGGTGGCTGCTGTGGTTGCAGATGCATTATCTAACCCTGTCTATACAGTCAGCCTTGGCAGGAAATGTTGCGCACCTTCTGAGTTCATTTATCAAGGCGTTTTCGACACGGCAGATGAGGCAAAAAACCATGCGATGGTGTTATCCAAACAGAAAGGAAAAAAATTGGCGTTTGAATGTCTGCAAGGAGCTTTCCCGGATGAAGGAGAGGTTTTGTCAGTCAACGATGTGCCGGTGGAATTTGGACTGAATAAGCAGTATGTCCAGCGGAATGTGACGGTGATTGGTTATGGCAGTTGAGAAGAAACGTTTGTTCATAAAAATAACTAGAGAATATTTACCCCAACATAGTGATAGACATCCGTTCATATATCTTGAAAGGGGAAGATTGGAAGTCGATGATAGTAGTATTAAATGGATAGATAGTGACGGAAATATCGTCCCAATACCAGTTGCCTTAATTGGTGCGTTACTGTTCGGTCCAGGAGTATCTGTTACCCATGAAGCAATAAAGGTCTTAGCAGCATCAAATTGCTTCGCAGCATGGGTTGGGGAAGATTCTTTATTATTTTATGCGGCAGGGTTCATTCCTACTGCTAATACTTATAATTTAAATAGGCAAATCCAGTTATATGCAAATGAAACTAGCCGTCTAGAAGTTGCAAAACGAATGTTTATGGAACGCTTTCCTGGAGTTGATCTAGAAAATAAAACACTACCGATGTTGATGGGGATGGAAGGAGGAAGAGTTAAAGCGTTATACATCAAGATGTCCAAAAAATATCAGATCGATTGGAAAGGTCGAATGTTTATTCCAGGGAGGTTTGAGAGAAGTGATATGACAAATAAATGTATAACGGCTTGTAATACAGCTCTTTACGCAATTATATGTTCCTGTTTACATGCAATGGGATTTTCGCCGCGTATAGGATTCATTCATTCTGGAAGTCCGTTGCCATTTGCATATGACATTGCGGATCTCTATAAAGAATATTATTGTATTGATTTGGCGTTCTCGTTGAGTCGTGAATTGAACGGACATTATCAACGCGAAAAAGTCCGTGAGGCTTTTTTGAGTCGTGTTATTGAAGGAGATTTGATTGAAAATATAACTCTTGATATAACGAGAATCCTTGGATTGAAAGATGCTTGTACTTTTCGCTAATAATTTGCCATCAGCGTGTCGCGGTCGTTTGAAACTATGGTTTATTGAAGTCCGCCTGAGTATTTACGTTTCAGGATTAAATAATAATCTTGCTGAAAAAGTTGTTACGTATCTTTTATCGTATCAGTGGGATGCTGGAGCAATCTTGTTTAAGTCCAAGTCTCAATCGCCTGGATATGAAATTATTACATTAGGAAAACCAGATAGAAAAATTATACGTTTATCAATGTTGCCGTTGACCATGCATTCCCTAAAAAGTTAAATTGCATTGAAAAAGCGCTAACATCTGATAACTTGGTGCTAATTGCAGTTAATTCTGCTGTCTTCCCCATGTGTATGGGGGTGTTCCCCAATGCAAGCGTAAACATCAAGGCGAATACAGAGTCTTCCCCATGTGTATGGGGGTGTTCCCCATGGCTTATAACAACCCTTGGATGTACCTGAGTCTTCCCCATGTGTATGGGGGTGTTCCCTACCTCGAGCGGTGGGTGACAACAGCCCATATGTCTTCCCCATGTGTATGGGGGTGTTCCCAAAAAACAACACATATATAGGTGCGTGTTAAGGTCTTCCCCATGTGTATGGGGGTGTTCCCTCGTCTGGTAAATGATCGTCATCATAAGTCAAGTCTTCCCCATGTGTATGGGGGTGTTCCCAACAAGGACAACATCCTTGCTGGCGCGCAGACGTCTTCCCCATGTGTATGGGGGTGTTCCTGACAAACGCATAAAGAAACTAATTGAGCGTGGGTCTTCCCCATGTGTATGGGGGTGTTCCCGGAATAGAAAGTGGAGTAGGGTCTAAAACTTCGTCTTCCCCATGTGTATGGGGGTGTTCCTGCAGAGCAGGACATCCAGTTGAAAAAGCTGTGGTCTTCCCCATGTGTATGGGGGTGTTCCCAACTCGATTGTGGTCAACGCACAGGGAAATCCGTCTTCCCCATGTGTATGGGGGTGTTCCCAGCTTTTCACGTTGGCTCTTGATGTGGTCGTAGTCTTCCCCATGTGTATGGGGGTGTTCTTCATTCTAGCTTGTCGATGCAGTCCAACATGTTGTCGATGCGGGTAGTCTTCCCGTATTCGCTGATGTCAGGGGACAGATATTTGTCAGTCATTTTTCTTTCCTTTCGTATCATGCATGGTGTTATGATGTCAGACAGTCTGTTGGTATCTGTCAGAATCCACCTGTTTCAATGGCCTACCGAATGCAAAAGGGTATAAAAAAGGTATAAGGATAAAAAAAGACTGGTTATTCTATTTTTAGGTACCTATAGGGAAAATCTAATATTTTACTGTATATTTTATCGGGTAAAATTGCCTTAAGTGTACACTTTATCCGATTTTGTTGTCCAAGGAGTAGACCGTGCATATGTCCTCGCGCATCAGCCCCCTTGTGATGGGGCTTACTTTGATGGTGTTACCTTTTACTTTCGCTTCGGCTAAACCCAGTCCGGTAAAGTCGGCACCCAAGGCGGCTGCCAAAGCGGGCAAACAGGCGCAGAAAGCGGCGCAAGGCACAGCAGCGAAAAAAGCCGTATCGGCAAAGGACAATGTGAAACAGCTCAAAAAGGGTGGCAAAGCCCAGGCAGAACCCCTTGTCAGTAAGAACGCCAAGGGTAAAGCCAAAGGCAAACCCGTTTCCAAAGCAGAACCGGTTTCAAAGGCACCTGCAAAGGCTAGGAAAAAAGGGAAACATCCCGCGGCGGTAAAGAGTGAACCCAAGATGCGCATGACGACACTGAAAGTCGGTGGCAGGAACATCCAGGTGGAAGTGGCATCCACGGCTGCTGAACAGGAACGCGGGCTCATGTACCGCAAGTCGTTGCCGGCAGATGGTGGTATGCTCTTTGACTTCAAGGGACCTGCAAAAACCTGTATGTGGATGAAGGATACCTATATCCCACTGTCTGTTGCCTTCATTGACGCCAAGGGTAAGGTCGTCAATATTGAAGAAATGAAACCCAAGACGACAACGAGCCATTGCAGCAAGGACTGGATCCGCTATGCACTCGAAATGAATGCGAAATGGTTCTCAAGGCACGGGGTCAGGGCAGGCAGCCGGGTTTCTGGACTGCCACGTTAGCATACTTAATCACGAAAAAAAGCCCGCATTCCAGATGGAGGCGGGCTTTCGTAAAAGCAGGATCAGCTTAAGTGCCAAGCTTCTGTTTCAAGAGCTGGTTGACCTGTCCTGGGTTGGCTTTACCGCGGGTTGCTTTCATCACCTGTCCGACCAACGCATTGAATGCTTTGGCTTTGCCGGCGCGGAACTCATCAACGGACTTCTGGTTTTTCGCAAGCACTTCATCGATGATCTTTTCAATGGCGCCAGTGTCAGAAATCTGTTTCAGGCCTTTTTCTTCAATGATGCGGTCAGCCGCACCTTCGTCGTCCGGTTTGCTTTCCCACATGACGCCGAAGACTTCTTTCGCAATCTTGTTGGAAATCGTGTTGTCTGCGATACGCTTCATCAAAAGTGAGAGCTGGCTGGCAGAAACCGGAACATCCGTAATTTCGATGCCTTCGCGGTTCATCGCGGATGAGACATCCCCCATCATCCAGTTGGCGCTCTGCTTGGCGAGGTCTTTGCCGGTCTTGGCAACGAGCTCTTCAAAGTAAGCAGCCATGGCTTTCGATGAGGTCAATACCGTTGCGTCGTATTCAGGCAGGCCGTATTCGGCGACAAAGCGTGATTTCATTGCGCCAGGCAGTTCAGGCAGGGCGGCTTTCACTTCATCAATCCATGCCTGGCTGATGATCAGTGGTGGCAGGTCTGGGTCAGGGAAGTAACGGTAGTCGTCTGAATCTTCCTTGGTGCGCATTTCGCGTGTTTCATGCTTGTCCGGGTCAAAAAGGCGCGTTGCCTGGACGACTTTGCCACCGTTTTCAATGAGTTCAATCTGGCGGGCGACCTCATAGTTGATTGCATCTTCCAGGTGCCTGAAGGAGTTCAGGTTCTTGACTTCGCAGCGTGTGCCCAAGACGTCAGAGCCTGCTGGGCGGACTGAGACGTTCGCGTCACACCGGAAAGAGCCTTCCTGCATGTTGCCGTCAGACATCCCAAGCCAGACGACAAGGGAGTGCAGGGCCTTGGCATAGGCAACGGCTTCTGCGGCACTGCGCATATCCGGTTCGGTCACAATTTCCAGCAACGGTGTACCGGCACGGTTCAAGTCAATCCCGGTCTGTCCTGGGAACTGGTCATGGATGGATTTACCCGCATCTTCTTCCAGGTGGGCACGGGTCAGGTGGATGGTCTTCGTGTAAGGATCACGTCCTTTGGGTTCGACCAGGCAATCCAAGGTACCACCGATGACGACCGGTTTTTCAAACTGGCTGATCTGGTAGCCTTTGGGCAGGTCAGGGTAAAAATAATTCTTGCGGGCAAAAACCGACTGGTGCGCGACTTCGGCACCGATGGACAAGCCAAACTGGATTGCCTTTTCGACGGCACCGCGGTTTAGGACGGGCAACACACCGGGGAGCGCCAGGTCGACTGGGCAGGCCTGCGTGTTGGGATCGGCACCAAAATGGGTGGATGCGCCGCTGAAAATCTTGGACTCGGTCGAAAGCTGGACGTGCGTTTCAAGACCGATGACTACTTCCCACTGCATAATATTTCCTTTGTTGTGTGAGCAGACATGCTGCTACAAAAATCCTTGCTTTGCCTTTTATTCTGGTGCCTTCTGGTGCCAGTCGGTAACCTGCTGGAAGCGGTTTGCTGCATTCAAGAGTTTTGCTTCGGCAAACCAGCTGCCGGTCAACTGCAACCCGACTGGACGTTTGGCGTGTTCGCCCTGGCCGAATCCGCAAGGGATTGACATACCAGGTAAGCCTGCCAGGTTCGTGGAAATCGTGAAGATGTCACTTAAATAGTTGGCAACCGGGTCGTCCACACGGTCGCCCAGGTTCCAGGCGACGGTCGGTGCAACCGGTCCCATGATGATGTCGCACTGCTTGAAGGCTTCCTTGTAGTCGTTGGCAATCAAACGGCGGACGCGCTGAGCCTGGATGTAGTAGGCATCATAGTAACCGTGGCTTAAGACGTAGGTACCGACCAAAATGCGTCGCTGGACTTCATCGCCAAACCCCTGCGAGCGGGACTTGCGGTACATGTCTTGGATGTCGGTGTAGTGTTCTGCCCTAAAGCCATAGCGCACACCGTCGTAGCGGCTCAGATTCGATGAGGCTTCAGCCGGCGCGATGACGTAGTATGCCGGGATGCAAAGGTCTGTGTTCTTGAGTGAGATTTCAACCGTGGTTGCACCTAATTTTTCGAAGACCTTGATGGCTTCGCGGATTGGGCCTTCCACTTCTGCACTTAAGCCGTCACCAAAGTATTCTTTAGGCAGTCCGATGCGCAGGCCTTCCAATGGTTTATCCAGATCAGCCATGTAATCGTCGACAGGACGGTCCATCGAGGTGGAATCTTTTTCGTCAAAGCCTGCAATCGCACCCAACAAAAGGGCACAGTCTTTGGCGTCTTGGGCAATGATGCCGCCCTGGTCTAAGGAAGAAGCATAGGCAATCATGCCGTAGCGTGATACCCGGCCGTATGTGGGCTTGATTCCCGTGACGCCGCAGAAAGAAGCCGGCTGGCGGATTGAGCCCCCCGTGTCGGTAGCAGTGGCTGCTGGCGCGAGACGCGCAGCGACAGCGGCAGCGGAACCCCCAGAGGAACCACCCGGGACAGCGGACAGGTCCCACGGGTTTTTCACAGGACCGAAAGCCGAGTTTTCATTGGCAGAACCCATCGCGAATTCGTCGCAGTTGAGTTTGCCGAGGTTGACCATGCCAGCGTCGTTCAGTTTGGCAACGACGGTCGCGTCAAACGGGCTTACATAGTTGGCGAGCATCTTGGAGCCGGCTGTGGTGCGCCAGCCTTTCGTGACAAAAATGTCTTTGTGGGCAATCGGAACCCCTGTCAATGGGCCTGCGTTGCCGGCAGCCAGTTTTGCGTCAGCATCAGCGGCCTGTTTTAACGTCAATTCATCATTGACGTCCAAGAATGCGTTTAAGGGACTTGCGTGGATGCGCTTTAAGTACAGGTTCGCGAGTTCGGTGGCGGAAACCTGTTTGGCCTGCAACAGGGCAGAGAGCGCCGAAATTGTCTTGGTATGCATAGGTTTGGTCTACTGCAAAAAATAACCAATGGGAAGGAACCGGGTAGGGGCTCCCTGTTTATTCGATGACCTTGGGAACAAGGAACAGCCCGTCTTCAACGGCAGGCGCTGGTGCCTGGTATTCGTCACGGTGGTTTTCTTCGGTGACAATGTCAGGGCGCAGGCGCAATGCCACATCGTCTTCAAAGGCAGAAATCGGGTGTGCCAAAGGTTCAACCCCTTCGGTGTCAGCTGAACGCAGCTGCTCAACCAGGTCTAGGATACGGTTGAGTTGCCCGGCTGTTTTCTGGATCTGTTCGTCAGAAACGTCAAGCTGTGCCAGCCGTGCAATACGGCCTACATCAGAGAGCTCAAGAGCCATAAGTTCGGTACTTCCTAAATTCGTTGGATTTTCATGTGGGGACGCTTCAAAAAGCGTTCCGGCCGATATATATAAACGATGAATTATAAGGTAGAATAGCAAAGATTTGCATAACTACATGCCAAAGACCCCTTAGTGTGACGGCATATAGACATTTTTATTTAGGATGCCACTGCCAAAGCGGCGTTTTTTTTCTGGACTAATAACAATCATGTTTGGTTTCTTACGTAGTTTCTTTTCAAATGACCTGGCCATCGACCTCGGAACAGCTAATACCCTGATTTATGTCAGGAATTCCGGTATTGTGCTCGATGAACCTTCTGTCGTTGCCGTCCGTTATGATGGTCCGGGCGGCCGTAAAAGCATCCAGGCAGTGGGCAAGCAGGCCAAGCAGATGCTGGGCAAGGTGCCAGGCAACATGGAAGCCATCCGCCCGATGAAAGATGGCGTCATTGCAGACTTTACCGTCACCGAACAGATGCTCAAGCATTTCATCCGTATGGTGCACACGTCAAAGTTCTTCAGGCCTTTCCCTCGCATCATCATCTGTGTACCTTGCGGTTCGACCCAGGTGGAACGCCGTGCAATCCGTGAGTCGGCTCTGGGGGCTGGTGCATCGAAGGTTTATTTGATTGAAGAACCAATGGCCGCTGCAATTGGTGCGGGGTTACCGGTTGCAGAGGCAACGGGTTCTATGGTCATTGACATCGGTGGCGGTACCACAGAAGTGGGTGTCATCTCCTTGGGAGGCATGGTCTACAAAGGTTCAATCCGTGTCGGTGGCGACCGTTTTGATGAAGCGATTGTCAGCTATATCCGCCGTACCTATGGCATGTTGATTGGTGAACAGACAGCTGAACAAATCAAGAAGACCATTGGCTCGGCTTACCCATCTGAAGAAGTCCGTGAAATGGAAGTCAAAGGACGCAACCTGTCTGAGGGAGTGCCCCGTGCGTTTACTGTGACTAGCAATGAAATCCGTGAGGCTTTGGATGCACCGTTGATGAGCATTGTCGCTGCAGTGAGGACGGCTCTGGAACAGGTGCCGCCAGAACTGGGGGCGGATATCGCGGAACGCGGCATGATGTTGACAGGTGGTGGTGCGCTCCTAAATGACTTAGACCGCCTGCTCCGCGAAGAAACCGGCTTGCCTGTCTTAATCGCAGAAGACCCATTGACCTGTGTGGTCCGTGGTTGTGGGGAAGCGCTGGAACACTTGGACCGTTACGAAAACGTCTTTTCTTACGAATAAAAAAGGCAGGGCATGGCATCTGGCACCGCCGGGTGCCGGTCTTAATCTGAGATGCAGAACGAACCGTCGCCACTTTTCAAGCAGGGCATATCAGCCAGGGTAAAGCTGATTGTCTTTGTGGTGGCGGCGTTTATCCTGATGCTTTGTGATGCGCGCTTTAAGGTCTTGGGTAATGTCAGGACAGTAATCAATACGGTTCTCTATCCTTTCCAACAGGTCGCCATCCTACCGGCGGATTTTGTGGATTCGGTGCAGGAGCTCTTTAGGACAGGTGACGACTTGCAGGGGGAAATCGATCAGCTGAGAAAGAAAGCCCTTGACGATGCCCCGGTCATCCAGAAATCAGCCCAGCTTGAGCAGGAAAATGCCCAATTAAGGGAACTCCTAGGCTTGAAGCGCCGCATGTCTCTCCAGACGCTCGGTGCTGAAATCCTTTACGATGTCCACAGCCACTTCATCAGCAAAATTGTCATCAACCGGGGTTCCAGTGACGGGGTGTTGGTAGGGCAGGCTGTCATTGATGAAAACGGTGTTATCGGGCAGGTTTCTAACGTCTGGCTGGCAACGAGTGAAGTGACGCTTTTGACCGACCGCTCGCAGGCTATCCCTGTCTTGAATACGCGTACGGGTGAGCGTACTGTCGCGACCGGGGAAGGCAATTCGGGTTACCTGCGGCTGCGTTTTGTGCCGGCCACAGCCGATATCCAGGAAGGTGACAGGCTTGTGACATCGGGTATTGACGGTGTTTATCCAGCAGGCACCGCTGTTGCGGTCATTTCTAAGGTAATCCCCGCGACAGCGGAAGTTGAAGGGAAAGTCTTGTGTACGCCTTTGGGCGGAGTTGACAGGGGCAAGCACGTGCTGGTGATGTTGACCGATACCAGTGACTATCCTGAAAAGCCGCCGATGGAACAAAAGCGTAAGAAGGGTGAATTGCCCCAACAACAGCCTAAAGAGGAGGGGGCACAGTGAGTTCACTCTCTCCGACACATGAGGACAGCCTCTCGGTAAGCTGGTGGTTTATCGGTGCAACGCTTTTTGCTGCGTTCATGTTAAACCTCATTCCCTGGGGGCAGTTTTATGGTGTGCCTGACTTTTTGGCGATTACCCTTCTGTATTGGAGTATCTACCAACGCCAGCGCGTCGGGATTGCGATTGCTTTTGTGTTTGGCCTGTTGATGGATGTCAATAATGCGACAATCTTGGGCGAAACAGCGCTTGCCTATACCCTGATGACCTACTTTGCCATTACACTGCACAGACGGATACTCTGGTTTTCATGGAGCAGGCACTTGGGATACATCTTCCTGCTGCTCAGTATCGAATATATTGTCGTGATGGTGGTACGGCTTTTGTGTGGTAGCGAATGGGCGGGCTGGTATTGGATCATCGACTGTGCGGTGGGCACCCTCATCTGGCCAATTGCCCAGTGGTTGCTGTCATGGCCAAGCAGGCGGGCTGACGGGAAAGAAAACCAGCTGGTATAAGAGTAAAGAAGAAGTAAGATGGCGAATCCAGGCAATAATGACAAGGACATGCACCAGTTCCGCAACCGTATTGTGGCATTGGGTGCTTTTGTACTGGTCTGTTTCCTGATCCTGTTGGCCCGTTTCATCTGGTTGCAGGTCGTGCGTTACGACAGTTATGCCGCTAAAGCAGAAGACAACCGTGTCACGATTGTCCCGACGATGCCCGAACGTGGGCTGATCCTTGACCGTAATGGGGAAGTCCTGGCGAACAACTATTCAGCCTATACGCTGGAAGTCACACCAGCCAAGGTGGAAGGCAAACTTGCTGACGTGATTGATAGGCTCGCCACCTTCATCGACATTTCAGAACTGGACCGCAAGCGCTTTAAGAAGCGCATGGAAGAAGCCAAGCGCTATGACAGCGTGATCCTGAAAGCGAAACTGACTGACAGTGAAGTGGCACGCTTCATTGTCCAGCGTTTCCGCTTCCCAGGGGTGGATGTCCAAGCAAGGACTTTCCGCCAGTACCCGATGGGAGCCGTGGCAGCGCATGCCATTGGCTACATCAGCCGGATGAGCCAGCGTGACATCGAGGGTCTGGATGAGGACGAAGCACAGAACTATATCGGTACGACCCATTATGGGAAGGAAGGTATTGAAAAGAGTTACGAAAAAGTACTCCATGGCATCACCGGCTATGAAAAGATGGAAGTTTCCGCTTCCGGCCGTGCTGTGCGGTTGTTGGAGAGCCGTCCGACTGTCCCTGGCAGCAACATTGTCTTATCCATTGATATTGGTTTACAGAAGGTTGTGGAACAAGCCTTTGGCAACCGTCGTGGCGCTTTGGTGGCTTTAGACCCGAGCACTGGGGAAGTGTTGGCCTATGTGTCCAAACCGACGTTTGACCCGAACCTTTTTGTGGATGGGATTGACCATCAAAACTGGGAGGCACTCAATAATTCACCGAATAGGCCGCTTTTAAACCGCCCAATCCGCGGCGCTTATCCGCCGGGGTCGACTTACAAACCGTATATGGCGATGGCCGCATTGGAACTTAAGTACCGGACACCGGAGCAGGGCATCAGCGATCCGGGTTATTTCCAGTTTGGCGACCACAGGTTCCGCGATGATGCCAAAAATGGCCATGGTTACGTCAATATGTATACGTCGATTGTGGCTTCCTGTGATACCTACTATTACATCCTGGCCCGCGACATGGGTGTTGATGTCATCCATGACTTCATGCAGCAGTTTGGTTTTGGCCAGAAAACCGGTATCGACCTGCAGGGGGAACGGGTGGGTGTCCTGCCATCCAAAGAGTGGAAACGCAAGACTTACAAGAAAGAATCGCAGCAGGAATGGTATTCGGGCGAAACCATCTCACTGGGCATTGGACAGGGGTACAACACGTTTACCCCAATGCAGATGGCTTTTGCCATGGCTTTGCTTTCCAACAATGGGGTTGCTGCCCGTCCACATCTGGTTAAGGAAATTGAGGATCCGGTCACGCATGAACGTACGCCTGTTACGACGGAAGTCGTCAAACTTGACCATATGAAGCAGGCACATTTTGATTTTATCAAGCGCGCGATGGTTGGTGTTGCAAGAGGCGGGACGGCAAGGAAAGTATTTGGTGGTACCTATTATTCCACCGGTGGTAAGACGGGGACTGCCCAAGTCTTTACTGTTGCCCAGGATAGGTCATACAAGTCTTATTACCTGTCTGAATTCAAACGTGACCATGGGCTTTATATTGCCTTTGCACCGGCGGATAAACCACGTATTGCGGTGGCCGTCATTGTGGAAAACGGTGGGTTTGGTGCAGACTGCGCAGCACCAATCGCAAGGCGTGCGATGGATTACGTCATGGCAGGGCGCATTGATGGTGGATCAGGTTCTGCCAGTGCAGCGCCTAGCAAGGCAAAAGTGAAGAAAGCAGCTGCTACGGGAGGTGACGGTGGCGACAAGGCACCATCCGATTCCCCAGGCAACGACCAGCCGCAACAGCAGCCGGCTGCTGCAGGACCGGCTGCAGCGCCAAAAGAAGAGAAGAAACAGGAAAAGTAAGGGATATGTAGTATGGATAACACCTTCGGTAATTCTTTCCTGACACGGCTCAAGAAACTGGGCAGCACATTCGACGGGCCACTGGCGTTGATTATGTTTTTAATCATGTCAGTCGGTATCATCACGCTGTATTCGGCTGGCATAGATTTCCCCGGGCGTGTGGAAGACCAGCTGCGTAACATCATCATCTGCTTTGTCGTGATGTGGATTGCAGCGAGCATCCCGCCGCAGCGTCTGATGCGTTTTGCCGTACCGATCTATACAGTTGGCATTGCCCTGTTGATTGCTGTGGCGATGTTTGGGCTTGTCAGGAAAGGGGCAAGGCGTTGGATCAATATTGGTGTGGTCATCCAACCGTCAGAAATCATGAAGATTGCACTGCCCTTGATGCTTGCCTGGTTTTTCCAGAATAAGGACGGCAAGATTACCTGGCGTGAATACGTGAAAGCCTTCATCATCCTCGCCATTCCGGCAGCCCTCATCATGAAGCAGCCGGATCTGGGTACTGCAATCTTGGTGGCGGCAACGGGCTTTTATGTGATTTTCCTGGCAGGGCTTGCGTGGAAAGCAATACTCATCATGTTTGGCTGCTTTGCTGCATCCCTTCCCTTGATCTGGATGCTCTTGCATGACTACCAGCGCCACCGTGTATTGATGTTGATTGACCCGTCGTCAGACCCGTTGGGTAAGGGGTTCCATATCATCCAATCGATGATTGCAATCGGTTCCGGTGGCCTCACGGGTAAAGGCTGGATGCAGGGGACACAAGGGTATCTGAACTTTATCCCAGAGCGGACGACCGACTTTATCTTTGCGGTCTTTGGGGAAGAATTCGGGCTCGTGGGCAATATCGTGCTTTTAATCCTTTACCTGCTTTTGATTGCCCGGGGACTCATTATTACGCTGAGGGCATCGACCACCTTTTCACGGCTTCTAGCCGGTGCCATTACGATGATGTTTTTCATGTACGCTTTTGTGAACATGGGGATGGTCAGTGGCATCCTGCCAGTCGTCGGTGTCCCTCTGCCATTCATGAGTTATGGGGGTACAGCCATGGTGACCTTGGGCTTAGGGGCGGGGATTTTGATGAGCATCCACCGGAACCGAAGTTTGATCCAAACGTAGGGGGAAGGGGGACGTATGTCTTTAAGGCGAACGTCGCGTGCCTTTATCTGTGCTGTTTTAGCGCTTTGCTGCGGGACGCTTGTCCTCTCAGGCTGTGGTACTGCTCCCAAGAAAGGGAAGTCACGTTACCACAAGAAAAAACGTGGCGGTTATTACCTCGATGACGGTCCCGGGAACTATATCCCACCGAACCTGGATAAGGTACCTGATGCGGTACCCCGCGTTGAGAAGATTGCCAGTGGCCCTTCCAAACCCTATACCGTGATGGGGACGACCTACACACCGATGACATCCCTTTCTTACTATAAGGAGCGTGGTATCGGCAGCTGGTATGGACGCAAGTTCCATGGGCTTCAGACATCCTCGGGTGAGACATATGATATGTTTGGGATGACCGCTGCGCATCCGACACTGCCGATTCCGAGTTATGCCAGGGTCACAAGCCTCGAGACGGGAAAACAGGTCATCGTCAGGGTCAATGACCGCGGTCCTTTCTTAAGCGGGCGCCTGATCGACTTGACCTATACTGCGGCCTATAAGCTCGGTTATGTCAACAAGGGCAGCGGCAGTGTGGAAGTGGAACTTCTTCTTCCAGATGAAATCGACCGGATCAGGAGCGGTTCTTCAGGACCTTATACCGGCTCGGCAGTGACGAAGCCTATTTCGGCATTCAAACTGGGACCGCACAAGTCACCAACGACAACCGCATCGGTTGCTGGCGGCTATTATGTGCAGTTTGGGGCCTACCAGGATGTCGGCAATGCGAAGTCCCATTTATGGCGTTACCGGGGGCTGTGGTCTTCGGATTACCCGGCAATCAAGGTGGTTCCGGACAGTGGGATGCATAAGCTTTTGGCAGGCCCTTTTGCTACCAAGGAAGATGCGGCTGACGCCAGGCAGTATATGCTGGACAAGGGTGTGGACGGCTTTGTCGTCAAGAAGTGATTGGGCCAAAGAAAACAAAACGGAGGGGAAACCCTCCGTTTGTGATTGGTGCAAAGCTTAGTCGTTATAGAGCTTCTGCTTGAGTTCGCGCCGCTGCTGGGCTTCCAAGGACAGGGTTGCCGTTGGACGGGCCAAAAGTCGCTTGATGCCGATCGGCTCACCCGTTTCCACACACCAACCATATTCACCGGAATCGATGCTTGCGATGGATGCCTTGACCTTCTTTAGCAGTTTGCGTTCACGGTCACGGGTACGCAGTTCCAGTGCGTGTTCTTCTTCGATGGTAGCGCGGTCAGCGGGATCAGGAACCAAGGTGGTTTCACGCAGGTTTTCCGTTGTCTGCCCAGCATTGTGGAGCAGGTCCTGTTCCATCTTCAAGAGGCGGGCTTTGAAGAAATCGAGCTGTGCCTGATTCATGTAGTCGTCATCGCTCATTTTCAGGATTTCTTCTTCCGTCAGGAGCACAGGTGCTTTTTTTGTTTTTGTCGTTGCTTTCTTCATGATTTACCAGTTCCCAAAATATCGCCAGCGGGCTGAAAGCCCATCCCGTCCGCTGTTGTCTCCCTGCTCAGTTGGCAGAGGGTGAAGACAACTGTCGACGGTGAAATCAAATTTTAGAATTCTAGCAGACTTTGTCGTGAATGACACTTGATAGCATCAACAAAATGCAAAGGTTTTTCCTTTTTAGGAGAAAACGTGTTTTAGGTGCAAAAAAGCCGGCGCCTGTTGGGCGTCCGGCTTTGGAAAGGGGGCTTGATCAGTCCGTCAGGCACTGTTCCAACCCTTCGATGAAAATCTCTTTGGGCAGTTTTTTGCCGATGAAAACCATTTTGCTTTCACGTGGGCCATCTTCCCATTTTTCAACAAGGTCGGAGCCCATCAACTGTTGGACACCCTGGAAGACGACTTTGTTGTTGGTTCCTTTGACATTCAGGACGCCCTTGTAGCGCAGCATATCAATGCCAAAACGCGAAATCATTTCATCGAAAAAGAAGTTGAGTTTTTCTGAGTCAAAGGGGCGGAAACTGCGGAATACAAACGAGACAATGTCATCTAAGTGATGGTGGTGATGATGGTGGTGGCCGCAACCGCAGGTACATTCACCGTCATGGTCATGGTGATGGCCGCAAGTACAGGGTTCGCCGTCTTCATGGTGATGGTGCCCGCAGGTGCACGTTTCATCGTGGTCGTGGTGGTGGCCACAGGTGCAGGCATGGTCATGTTCCTCTTCATGGTCAATATCCAGGTTTGAATTGAGATTGAATCCCTGGAGGTCTAAGACTTCCTTGATGTCCACTTTGCCAAAATCGACCTTATGGATTGCGGCGTGTGAATTCATGTCACGGATGCGTTCTGCCAGTTCCTCTACGGTTTCGGGATCCGCGATGTCGACTTTGGAAATCAGGATCTTGTCGGCAAATCCCACCTGTTGGCGTGCTTCTTCATATTCATCGAGCTGGTGCATGCCGAAGACGCCATCCATCAGTGTGATGATGCCGTCGATCATATAGCGGTCGGCAACGGAGTCTTCCAGGAAGAAGGTATGGGCAACGGGACTGGGGTTTGCAAGTCCTGTTGTTTCGATAATGACCCGGTCAAAGTCAATCTGTCCTGCATCTTTTTTTGCAACCAGGTTGTTCAGTGCCGTGACCAGGTCGCCCCGGACGGTGCAGCAGACACAGCCATTACTCATCTGAACGATTTCTTCCGCGTCGTCCTGAACCAGGATGCTGCTGTCAATGTTTTCTTCACCAAACTCGTTTTCAATGACCGCAATCTTTTGCTTGTGGTTGTTGTCTTTCAGGATCCGGTTGAGTAGGGTGGTTTTACCGGCCCCTAAAAAACCGGTGATGATCGTTGCTGGAATCAGGTTGGGTGTTGCTTCTGACATGGCTGTATTTTCCATAAAAATTCTCCCGACTCCTGTTTGCTGATAGGCAGATGGTTGGGAGTGAATTGTTTTTAGCACAATCTGAAAGTATCGCAGTCGCCTTCCTGGAAGTCAATTTTTAGACATTTTAAGTAGGGCATTTGGCTACATCAAAGACTCAAGTACAAGCACATATCCCATGCTTTCCAAGAAGCAGGACAGAAACAAGATAGTAGTGATATGTGGTGACTGTGGGAGGCTATTGTAATATCCAGCTCCTGCACGGAACGGCTTATCGAAAAAATGTTTTCTAAAATAATTCGGGGAAAGCACCTTCCGGTGCTTTCCCCGATGCTCTTTCAAAAGAGGATTGGCTGGACAGCCTTATTCAGGTTGGTTGCCTTGGACCTCGACTACGATACGGCGGTTCGGCTGCAGGCAGTCACGCAGTGCCTGCCCCCTCAACCCCGGGCATGGCTCAACCTGGTCTGCCTTGCCCCTGCCGATGGCTGTGATCTTTTCAGCAGGGATGCCACGGTCAGCCAGGTACTGCTTGACAGTGTTGGCACGGCGCTGTGACAGGCGCTGGTTGTAGGATGCTGAACCCAAGCGGTCGGTGTAACCATAAACGGTGATGGATTCAAGGCTTTCCAGCTTCTGGATGTCCTCAGCCAACCTGTCCAGGGATTCACGGCCCTGGGCGTTCATACTGCCCAGGTCGGCACGGTCAAAGGCAAACAGTGCATCTGCGCCAAGGGTGTAGGTCTTGGCGACAGGGGCTGCTGCCGGCTGAGACTGGCCAGGGCAGACAGAACCTTCACCCACAGGGTTCCAGTAGAACGACCTCGCATAGCTGTCGGTGTCGAAAAGAACCTTGTACTGGCAGGTGCTGACGCCGTTGACCCCCTGTCCAGGGGTGCTGAAGTGGAACAGGTAGTTCCATTCACGTGGACGCCAACCGTCTGAGTACTGTGGGCGGCCCAAGAGTTCATAGAGCTGATCCTTGGTCATGCCTTCACGGACCTGGGAGAGGCTCTGCATGTTCGGGAAGGTGCCCTGGTCCTTGTCGAAGTTGACGCTTTCCGGCTTATGCCATTTCGGTTCATCCGTGGTACCGTCGTCCTTGATGACGGTACCAGTACCGCAGGCAGAAAGCGCAGCCACAGCTGCGGCCAGAAGGACAATGTTCTTGAGGTTGGTTGTTTTCATGATGTTTCCTTTCCTTTAAGTCTTGTTCTTCTGGCTGTGCTTACCACATGTAACCTGCACCGACGGCTGCACCGTAATGGCCCTGGCTGTTGCCGGTGGCGTTGGCCTTGATGATCCATTTACCGTTGTCGGAGACGGTGGAGAAGCCGATGGCGTAACCCTGTTCACCACGGTAGGTACCGCCTGCGACCGCCATCATGCTCTTGCCTGGCAGGTAGGCCTGTGGCAGGGATGCTGCTGCAAGTGCCATCGCGATACCCGCATTGGCATCCTGTGCAACCTCACCGATACGGCCGTTCAGGTGGTTGAGCTTCTGGTCGAAGTTGGCCTCAGTCTGTTTCAACTGGCTGTAGTTGACCGCATCACCTGCGGCAGTGCCCGCAGCAACGTTGTGGATCTGCTGGTTGTTCATATCCACGTTGGTCGTCGTGATGGTCGGACCATTCTGGATGGTCATGCCGTTGTTGTTGATGGTGGTGTTACCTGCCTTGACTGTCGTTGCGGTGACATTTGTCGAGTTGACGTTGGTCGAGTTGACTGTGGTAGCATTGACCGTTGTTGCTTCGACAGTCTCAGACTTGACGTTGGTGGTCGTAACCGTATCACCGGTGATGGTGGTGTCGCCAACCGTAACCTTGTTGTTCTCAATCTTCGTGTCGCCGACGGTAACGCTGCCACCTTCACCCAAGTTGACATCCTTGTTGAGCTTGACGGTCAGGGTATCCTTACCATCTGCAACAACACCAATGTTACCTTCAGTCAGTTGTGATTCATCGGATACGCCGCCAACAACATTGAGGGTTTTCGGATTTTCCACCGTATCACCGGTATCACCATTGAAGGCGATTTCTGCAATACCACCACCGGTTGCGTTGATAGTGTAGGTTGTCACGCCCTTGTCATCTGTTGCGGAGTCGACAGTGACGTTCTTACCTGCTTCCACGACGGTGTCCTTGCCGTTGATGGTGTAGGTAACCGGCCCCTTGGTGTCATCCCCATCTGCGGTTATGCTGACATTGTTACCTGCAACCACCTTGTTACGGGTGTCAGTGTCGATAACTTCAGCGGAACCAGCATCATTGCCATCCTTGTCCTTGAGGGTGATGGTATAGGTAGTGCTACCGTCAGCGGCTTTTTCGCCTTTCTCGCTAGAAAGTTCGTACTGCGTGTCGGTTGCGCTGATGACGTTAGCATCACTGATCTGGACATTCTCACCAGCGGTATAGGTGGTGTCGGTATCGGTGAACTTGCCGACTTCCTTGTCATTGGAGTCGGTGACGGTCGTGGTTGCTACAACCGTGCCGGTGCCTTCACCTTCGGTTTTTACCGTGTAGGTGGTGTCGGTATCGGTGAACTTGCCGACTTCCTTGTCATTGGAGTCGGTGACGGTGGTTGTTG